>Ga0222715_10001605_pt1 | contig 21458 bp, 23 predicted proteins | sample C33_9DmetaG_FD_165056 | JGI IMG/M metagenome (GOLD analysis project Ga0222715, IMG submission 165056) | Estuarine water microbial communities from San Francisco Bay, California, United States - C33_9D | ecosystem: Environmental > Aquatic > Marine > Unclassified | place: USA: California... | reverse complement strand
TAAGCATTCCCTCTATGCCTCTAAAAGGAGCAATGAGAACATCACCAGCAGTTTCCAGGAAACCTAAATCTTCTTCTACTATCTGAGGTTCTTCTTGCGGTACTTGTACAGACGGAGTTAAATCTGCTGTTAAATCTTGTTCTCTTTGTTTTGCTGGTAATGCCATAACTATTAAAATCTTTTTATAGGATAAGTATAACCTTGTATTTTAGAATAATCGTCTAGTAAAGCTTTTTGACTGGATATTAAAGCAAGCAAATCATTTGTCTGTCCCATTCTTTCCGCTGTTTCTCTTACAGAAATAACAAGAGGATCAGTGCTTATTGTAATCTCATTTAAATCCATGTCTTTTACTTTATTAACTTCTTGCTTACTTAGAACAATATGCACAGCTGGTGATAAAGTCCTAAAATCTAAAGTCCCTCCTCCTTGAGCTTCAGGAAACCGTCCGCTACTTATATTTTCTTTTTTTAGAAAACCTCCACTCAAGTTAAATTTCATCATCAACACCTTACTTGCTTCGTCTCTTTCTTCTTGGGAAAAAGGGTCTGAAAATTGTTTTGCGACTAGTCCTTGAAGTGTTCTTGTGTAAGCAGTTCGACCGAAGATGGGAACTTTAGTTATAAGACTTAAAGGAACTTTTTTACTTTTACCTGTAGCTATGTTTAAGAGTTCCTCTTCGTCTTGTAAAACTAAGTTTCTATAAGATTGTCCTCTTTTATTAGGGTCTCCTTCTTTATTTAAAACTACAGCTATATCATTAGTACCTTTAATCACTTTCTCTTCGAGGGTGTCTGGCATTAACATATTCTTCTCAGACGGTTCTAACCCAGCTGTACTAGTTGGTAAATTCTTTACCTTTTCTTCTTGTACCTTGTTTAATTCTTTATATTTCTTTTCTAATTCTTGTAGCTTATCGTTTCCTCTCTTCCTAATAAAAGCTTCAACCTTATTAGACATGGGAAATACTTCGTTATCTTCGCTTTCTGATACAACTTGTTTGGTATAGTCATATATCTCTTGTTGTAATTCTCTATCAAACTCATAAAGAAGTTCAGGATTTTGTAAAAAAGCTTTATCGTATGTACCCCTGATAAGTTCTTCTATACTTGCAAAAGTATCTTGATAGCTTCTTTGTGTGTTTCTTGATACTTCATTTGTTAAATAATCTAAAGGGTCTCTGTACCTATCTCTGTCTGCTCTAAAAGATTGACTTAATGTTCTCATCGCAGTTGGAGAAATAAAACCACCGTCAACATCCCCTCTATAATTATCAACAGCTTCTGTTAATTCTCTTACTGTCTTATATTCCTCACCGTTAAAACGACCGTAACCTATCTTGGGGTTGTTTATGCCTAGCAAAGCATTATAAGCTTCTGCTCCTCTTTGTTCTACTGATTCTCTTTCCTCCCTATCATTTCTATCTTCAGCTTGTTCTGCTACATCGTCAATGAAGTCATCTAATTCATCTTGTTCCAATTCGGTCATCTTGGCTGTACCAAACTTTAAATTAGAAGCAGCCCATATTCTCAACTCCTCTGCTTCATCTTGCATTCCGTTACGAGCTAAAGAACCTAACGCTCCTTTAAGTATCGCTCTTTGTTCTGTAGCGTTATGAGCATTAGCCCCTTCCCATATCTTTTTAAAATCTTCCGTATAAAGACCGTCTGATATACCTCCAGTAACAAGAGTATCTGTATCTTTTTTGTTAACTATAGTATCATACAAACCAGCAGTAGTAGCAAGTGCTTGTTCTCTTCTCTCCTCTGCTGATATCTTTCTGTCAAAGTTTGTTTTTAAACTGGGTGTTACTCTATTAAGAGACTCTTGCAAACCTCCTTGAGATAACACCGAATCTCTTAATAAAGGGTTTTTGCTTATATACTCATCTCTAAGTTCTGCTATGATTTGATCTGCGTCTTCGTCTCCGACTTCAGGATTCTCTAACCTAGTAGTTATCTGAGATATTAAATTTCGACTTGATAAGTTACCTACTGCCTCTAGTTTCCTCTTACGATTAATAGGAGAAGTTAGCCAACTCATAGCCCCTTTTCTAGTTAGCTTATCAAACTCTCCTTCTGTCTTTTGAAGCATCGCTTGAATCTCTTCAGGACTCTTCCTTGATAACTCATCTTCAAATCGTTCTGCTTCTATGTCAGCTACCTGTGTGTACTGTTGTAAGATAGGATTAACCTGTGACAAAGCATCAGCAAGGTCCATCAACTTATTCCTACCAGCTCTACGCTGACCTACACTGTATTGACCTGCTCGTTGAATAGTAGGTTGAATACCTGGAACTGCGTCACCTAACCCTTGTACTTGTACTCGTTCTGCCATGATTAAATTTCTAAATATCTTCCACCTGGTGTACCTGGGGCATAAGAAGCTGTTGATCCTGATATAGTACCTTTAGGTATTCCTGAACCAGTTCCTCCCATCCTACTACTAATACCTTGACCTGTTGCATATCCGCTCATCGCTTGTGACCCTGCTTGCAACACAGCACCTAAAACACTAGGTTTATTAATAGGTTGATTGATGCCTATAAGTCTCTGTTGAGAAGCTAGTCCAGCTTGTTCTAATCCCAGCTGTGTACCTACTCCTGTTAACTCTTGTTGTCTTAAAGTAGCTGCTCTATACCCTGCTTCCTGTCTAGAATAGTCATCCATCAAAGCTTGTACACTAGCACCTGCAACACCTGCTTCCCCTGCTGAAACTCTAGCCCTAGCTAACGCTTCTCTGGACTTCCTACCGACTTGTTCTAGTTCCCTAGCAGTAGCTTCTTGTTGTTGAGCTTGTTGCATACGGATAGAGGACTGCTCTTGTAACGCTCTTTGCTGTTCAGCTGCTGCTGCTTGTGCTTGATACGCTGCTTGTGCTTTAGCTTGTTGTCTAGCACCAGCGAATTGAACCCCTGCTTGGAGACCTCCTACTACTGCTAATGCTGCTGCTGGGTTACACATAATAAATTATTTCCTCTCTATCTTAAATGACTTATAACCAGGGATATTGCAATCCTCAAAACTAGCACCCAACCATTTTAACCATCTCATACTTAGTGTGTTAGCTTCCATGATATAGTTTGTTAAGTAGTCAAAGTCTCCCATCAAGTCATCTATCCACATCTGTGATTCCTTAACAAACTTCTTCTTTATCTTATAAAAGTTTCTCGTACCTAGCAACCAACAAATCCCGATGTTCCCTCTAGGACTCACTCCGAAGCAAGCTAACAATCCGTCTTGATCTGTCTTGACGCTATAGCATTTACTACTTGATTCAAACGATCCGTACACAGCATCTCTAGGGTGGTGCATTAGACCGATACATTCCATCATGTCCTCTTCTCGTAAGTCATCATATAACAAAGGAGCGTCTTCAAGTGCTTGTGCTTTCTCTATCTTAACCTCCATAGCGTCTACTCCTTGATATGATTGTTGATTCAAACTCAGCAGATAGTAACTTCACTGGTAAAGCACTAGAAGATTTAATTTCGATAGTGGCATCATTAGGTTGAGCTTGAACAGCAAACTTAAAGAATCCAGTCTCAGGTGTGAATTTATTAAGGGTACTGACAGAGGCTAACAAACTTGGGTTGTAGGTGTAAGTGTATGTATCTCTGAACTTAGGTGTGACTTCCACATTAAAGTGTCCTGTCTCTGAGTATTCAATACTACCGTTACGAATAGTTTGATAAGTATAATCAGAAGCAGATCGTCCACCTCTCTCTGTAGGTTGCTTTAAGTTCTGCTTAGAGAACCTGTATAACATATCGTACTCGTATCCAATGAAGTAATCATACACACTTAAATACTCGTAACCTTCCTCGCTCCATACAGGTGCTGAATCCACTTCTACAGTAGGTTGCCAATAGTTAGTATCTGTAGGGAGTATCGATGCGGAGGAGGTATGTCCTTCAACACACTTATACAACTTTTCAAAGCTATAAGCAGCAGCTAAAGCCCAAACAGGAGCAACTATAGTAGTTGTTATCTTCTCCCAATACAATGCCCAATCAGCACCTGTTCCTGGTTCTTTAGCTGCATCTGATGTATGACTTTGAATACATTTATATGTATCACCAGCATTTGTGACATGATTAGAATAGTTAACATAATTAGCTAACTTACCGTCAATTAAAATCTCGATCTCATTAACAGAGTGACGTGTTACTGTTTTCCTTGTTCCGTTCTTAGAGTAAATAGCCATGCCTTCTTTAAACAGGAAGCTATTCCTAAACCTCATGTAAGTAACATCAGTATGATTAGTTCCGTCAAAGCTTTGAGGTGTCGTACTACTCAGCTTAGTATAGTTTATACTTTGTATATAATTAGTACTGCTGCTTTGTATTCTACCGTCTAACAATAAAGCATAGTTTCTACCTGTTTCTGCTAATCCATTCTCCATTGGTATCTTCTCTAAGTAAGTACCGTCACTGTCTGTGGTAATGATATGCAAAGTAGATTCAATAAACTTAAAAGCTCTGACTTCTCTAGCAAATGTAAAGGACATCCAGGAACTCTGTATCTTCTCTCTGCCTTGCCAAAAGTACTTATATACAAACAACTTCTTATAGTCGCTGTCGGATTGTATGATAATCATGTTCTCTGATGAACTACCTTCCATCCTTACGATGTTAGAAGGGATGTACTTATTAACTTGTTCTGTTATCTCAGCTGCTCCGTAGGTCTCTGTGTTGTTATCAACAGTGTACTCTAACAATCCTTCAAAGCTATTCCTTTTAAAGTTAAAGTATATGTGACTACTCAATGCTAACGGTCTAATGCTTTCTGATACATCGTACTCAGTAACTGGAGAGATCGTAACTGTCTTAGGTGTTAACAAGTCTGCACCTCTTAATACAAACTGTGTCTTCGCAGAGAATAACATTAGCTTCTCTTGGAACGCTTGTGCGTATTTAAGTAAGCTTATCTTAGTGTGTGATATTCCTACATCTATAGGAGCAGAGTCAAGTAACGACTGTGTTGTGGTCCTGAAGAAATTAAAGTATTCATCTGCTTCTGAGAACACTACTGAGTCATTAGTAAGGAATCCTAGTCTGTTCTTAAAGAAGAAGATGTCATTGATCTTACCGTCAACAAAAGAAGGGAATGGATTAGTGTTATCATCACCTGCTGTCCTAGAACCCCAATCAACAACTTTTAAAGTAAAGCTTGTTATCTTACCTGTTGTTTGGTCAGGAAATAGTTGGACAGGCATTGTGTCTTTATCTATGAGAGTATCAATACCTGTAACAACTCCTTTATCAGTTCCATCTTGAAACCAACCAGGCTCTTCTACCCAACTACCTTCTCCAAATGCTTCATTATCTTTACTCTTAAACCTTACATAGTAATCATCTTGCTCTAGGTCTGTGTCTCCTATTATCTTAACTCGGAAATCATTAAAACAAGATTTAGGAAGATCAGTAATATTATCTACTTCTTTATAAATAACACCTAATCCTTGGTCAGCTAAACCATCTGAAACTCTAAGTCTAAAGTCTGTGTCTGATGATATTTTTATAACACTTCCGTTCCTCTCTGTAGTAAATTTTGTAGTAGTACCTGCGACAGTAGCAGAGTCTATAGTAGGCATTACAACACCTGGAGTTAAATAGTTTAGGTCTCCTGAATTAATTGACGTGCCTCTCTTGTACGAATGAGACGCTCTCCACCTTACAGTTATTAACATTCCAGATTGTGTTCCTGGGTTATAAGCAGCAGTAGAAACAGAGCTATCATAACCAGTGCCTTTTTGCGTCAAAGTAGAACCAGTGACTACACCGTTAGCAACAGTTAAAGTCCCACCTGCACCTGCTCCTATCTTTACTCCAGCGTCAAATTGGTCTACATGAAATGTAGTTGTAGGATTGTAGTAGCGGCTGAGATTAGATGGTAGACCTAAACCTGATCCTCCCGATAAAGCAAAAACTTCTAAAGTACCTGCACCGTTTATATAAGTGTCTAAACAATCGGTAAGGTCTCTTGCTATAAACTCCGTGTCAGCGTGTGCTCCTTTAGGTTCTTTATCTGCTGGTCCACTAATGTAAGTAGCAGGTTGAACACCTGAGTTACCGTGTGATGTGTTGGTATAGTCATGGTAATCGTCAGTTGAAGTGCCTTGTAAAGCTGTTGCTAAAGGGACTAACAGTCCATCCAAGTAAATGCTATAAGCTTTCTCATAGTCTCCTAGTTTAACAAATATTAAAGCATCTTTCTCTAACGGCTTAGTCTTTAACTCAACGTCTGCTACTTTAGCTACCGTCTTAGCCTTGTTAACAATAAAGGTAGAGTCTGCTATAGTTAAAGCTGTAAGGTCTTTAAGAGGATTACCAGCAAGAGAAACAGCTACGTAAGCACCAGCAGTAGCATCTTCAATAGTAATATCCATCTCACCATCACTAATGTTATCAACAGTTAAGTCTCTTGCTTTTAATCCGTTAACAGAGTCATAGGTAATAACATATTTATTCTGTTCATCTCTATCTACATAGTGACTAAATAAATTAGAGCTAACATTAGCACCTAAGTTAGTATCATATAAGAACCTAGAGTTAGGTCTTTTTACTAGACCTTCTACTACAGTTGACCAAGCATTAACTTGTTCATCACACTGTCCAGGGTATCTTAAATTGTCAGGCTGTTGTGATACACCTTGGGCAAGGTTAGGAATACTGGTGTTAAGCAGTGGCATCTCTATCGATCAAGTACTCGTAATACGCTATAGTTATCGAAGATAGTTCTATCTGCATTCTCAGAGTCACTCTCGATAGCTCTAGCTTTCGCTTCGATCTCATCTCTTAAAGCAAACCCTTCTATCTCTCGACTACCTAAGAACCTAGCAGCAAAGATGCGAGCTGATTTAACAGCGATGTAATGTCTAAATTGTTCAGGTAGTTCTTCGAAGTCTAACTCAAAAGTAATAATAGCTTTTAAGTCTTTAGTCCAAGTATCCCTGTGGTTTTTCCTGTCGTATAGTTTAAGACCTCGTTGTACAGGATCAGAGTCCGTGTATATCTCAGGGTCTAAGTCTACCTTTAAAGTGTTAACAGGAAGAGTAATCCTACTTGTAACAGAATCAGGAACAAGTGGGTAATCATACTCTGTGTTGAAATGCCATCCTTCTGATTGGAGGGCTTTGCTGGTTTCTTCTAACGCATGGACTGCTTGTGTAACGGTTACAGGAACACTAGTTCCACTTAAAGTATTAACAGGTGACTCTCCTATTACAGAGATCATTATGTTTACCGCTTCTAGTTTAGTAGTCAGTGCCATCGCTTTTCTTTATAAATAAAAATATCAGTGAAGGGGAGTGGAACGAATCCAAACCTCCCCAACACCGAAGAGAGAACTATTTCTGTAATTCGATAGCACACTCAGGACGGAGAACTCCGTGACCCATAGCATACTTAGCAACAAAAAGTGTTCCTTGACGCTCGATTTGATACTCGCTTTCAGTAGCAAGATCAAGAAGCTTAACTGTACCTACAGCAGCAGCGTGAGCAACAACACCTAAAGTGTTTGTGAAGTTACCATTGTAACCTGCTCCGTTTGCACCGAAGACATCATTGTTAGAAGCACCGTCTCCAGTAGTAACAGCTGATAAATCAGTCGAAGGGATGTGATTACTTTTGTAGATCGTGATACCTGCAACTTGAGGAATCGATCCTGAAGCAATACTTCCTACTCCTCCAACGTCTTTATTGACAGCCGAAGTAGAGATAGCCAACGCACCAGCACCGCCAGTGATTAACTTGTAATACTCTTGAGGACGAAGTACGCAGAAACGTCCGTCACTAGGTACGTCGTTTTCGTCGAGCTTCTGAGCAGCAGTGAATAAAGCAGCAACAAGTTCTGCTCCTGTTGGATCAGTGTTGTCAGCATCATCAGTTGAGTCAGCTCCGTCTCCCATTGCGTTAGCAGAAACGTCGAGGATTCCTCCGACTTTACCACCAGTAACAGCAGCAGCTGAACGAGCAGAAGCGATGAATACTTTAGCAATAGCTTCGTCGAAACGTTTAGCAAGAGCCTTACCCAATTCGTTAGCGTAAACGCTGCGGATGTCGTAGTGATTCTTTACGTCGTCGATGTTAGCCAAGAAGGTAGAAGCAAGTAACATCTTATCGATGGTGATTACTTTCTCTGCTTTCTTGATGTCGCTCAAGTATGAGTTTCCACCGTCAGCGATGTTTTCTCCAGGTGTGTGGTAGTCAGCGGAAGCTACGCCAGTTACTGGGAACTGAGCTGATTTACCGTTTTCGATTGTGCGAACAGTATGTAGTGGTTTGAAAATGTTTGACTCCTCAAAGGTCTGCAAGATTTCTCCGCTGAACTTTTTAAGAAACAAAGCATCTACGTCACCAGCACTATTAACTTGTCCTACACGTGAGGGGGATGTATCTCCATTAGCCATGATATATTATCTCCTTATGTATTTTGTTATTAATGTTTATGTATTTGTTTTGCGACTTTCGTTTGAACCTTTGATCGAGATTGTCCACCGCAGTGGGTCTTGACATTAGTGCTACTAATTGTCTGTTAAAGTAAGTTAAGTATTATAATTCCACTTAAACATAGAACAGTCAAGACAATAGCCTTCTCCTTCTTGTTCAAGTTGTTATAAATTCTTCTTAGTCTTTTTAATTGATTTATCATTATTGTTAGATTTTTTCTGTACATATCTAGTATAAATTATCGGTATGATGTTCCAAAGTATTACACCCATTAGGCATAGTTTCAAGAAACCATAGACTTCATCTAACATAGAATCAAAGAATCCATCGTCCATCTTCTCATCTAATTGTTGTTGTACAAGTTCCTGTACATCTCCTTCGGATATAGCTTTAACTTTGTTGGCTAATCCTTTGTTCTCCTCCATTAACTTAGCACCCTCTCCTAGTCCCCATCCAAGGGCAGCACCACCAGCAGCAGGACCAGGACCACCAAGACTACCAACAGTTGCTCCACCTACACTACCTATTAACGGATAAAAAGAAGCCTTGGAACATCCACCCAAAAGAACCAGAACCAACACTGGCAAGAAAAAAGATGGAGTCCAAGGCTTCATATATGAACCAACCAAATAAAATTATAGGTAATTCTGACTTGCTGCAATGCGTCTGTCAATCTCTTCGTGATAACTTTTATCACCACTCTTGTATCGAGGATCAGACATTGCTCTTGCAAGTTCTTGGTTAGATTTAAAAGGCATTGATGATGAACCACTTACAGCACCTTGTACAAGTTTAGGACTGACTCCATTCTCTGCTTTGTATTGTGCATATAATCCTTTAGTAGCTAGTCTTGCCTGGTCAACTGTACCGTTCTGTACGATATCATCGAAAGTATTTACCTCTTCAGGAGATAAGTTATTAGCTGCCCACTCTGCCATTTGATCCCAGTTACCATCAGCAGCTGCTTTGATATTGCTTTCTTCTTGTTGAGCATTCGTTTCTTTTTGTTGTTCAAGTGCGAAACCTCCTGCTATGTATTGGTCAATTAAGTTTTTAGGGATACCAGCTTCAATAAGTTTCTCGTAAGATTCTTCAGGTAACTCGTTATTGTTTTTCTGAAATACATCATTAGCTTCATTAAGCAGTTTACTAAGATCATTACCTTCCTCCTGAGTGTCATCTTGTTCATCTGTTGATTGCTCTTCTTCTTGTTGTACTTCTTCTTGTTCCTGTTCATTATTAGCCCCTGCTCCCATCTTCTTCTCAAGTTCACTATAGGCATTAGCCATGTCTTCAGCGTTCTTAAACTTTTCGGGTAACCATTCAGGTCTGTCTGTTTGTTCTTCAGGTACTGCCTCAACAGCTTCTTCTGACTCAGGGTCAATCTCCTGTGGTGCTTTCTCATTTATCTCTACTCGGTGTAATTCTGCCATATCTCTACTCTTCTTGTGGTTGTTGTTGTTGACTACTCATGTACTGCTCTTGTGCAGCATTGATAGCAGGTGCTACAGCAGGTCCACCCAACTTCATCATCATCTCTTGTTGTTGGGCTTGCTGCATAGCTTGTTGAATTTCTTCGTCTGATTTAATTAGTCCTTCAGTCTCAATACCTAACGCTGTAGCTCTTCTCTTGAAGTAATCAGATACATTAACATATTGTGCAACTGCTTGAGGACCAACGATTTGATTAGCCCCTGCAAGGAATAGATCAAGCTTCTGTAAATCATTACCTCGTCCTAGTGCTTCAACACCAGTAACGATAGTAGGTTTAACAATGTCTTTAGGTAACTTCGGAAGTCTTCCTTCTTTACTCATCCTTGCCATTAACCTAGTAACGACAGGCATTTGAAACTCTTGTGACAGTAAGGAATAAAGACCACCAAGTGCAGCTTCCAACTCCTGAGATAACATTCGTATCTCCTCTGCTGTTACTCGTTCTGCATCTCTGACTACACCACTGTTAAGTAGGAAGGCTTGAGACAATCTGTCACTGATTCCATTCATTACTCCTTGTGCAGTACGGAAGTCATTGAACTTGTTAAGTTGTAAGACAGATACATCTCCATCACTACCTTGTACAATTGCACCATTAGGAGATTCAGATAAAGTCTTAGCCCTGGTTGTACCGTTAGGATTAACCATGAACAATACCTTAGCTGCTGCTGCACTACCTTCGACTATCGCTTTTGTTAACGACTCTAAAGATTTAAGATCACCAATGTACTCCTCTACAAATCCTCGTCCGTAGTCTTCACCGTCTATCCTTGTATAACGAAGAGGTAGGAAGGGAGTCTTCTCGATAGGATATCTACCCTTGGACTCTTCAATGACTATACCCTTTACATCTTGTTGTACTACAAATTCATTTCCTTCTCTAACAACAGAGGTATATAGGTCACAACTATTCTCTTTCTCTTGACGATACACCTCTTCTCTTACAGACTCAGGAAGCATCATCGGAGCAACAGTTTCTTTGATAGCTATGTGTGTTACGTTACCCATTGGGTCTCTCTTCACACAGTAACGATCTAATCGAAACACTCTCATCCCTCCGTCATCAGGTAGGTACAATAAAGTATTACCTGTGACCAATAGATTCTTCAACGCTTCAAACACTCCCACTCTAAATGCTTCAACTTCTACTTCTTGAGATACACTTCGTTCTACATCTGCTAATGCTTTCTCTAAGTCAGATCGTAATTGCTCTCCTCCCTCTGGTCCTAACTCCTGTTTTGCTTTATCTAATTCATACCTGTCAATAACAAGACGGAAGAACGGAGCGTTAGGTGGTAGCAAGGCTAACAATAACTTAGATGCTAGGTTGTTTACTCCTCTAGCTCCTACTCCTTGATACGGTGTGTAGTACTTAGTAGCGTAGTTATGCCCATCGGGAGGCATTATGTAAGGTATCGTTAACTCAGATGAGGTACGACCTCGATCCAAGAATGACCACCGTTGGTTCTCTAAGGAGTGGTATAAGCCTTGTGCTGTTTCTTGCATCTTACTCGTCTACGTCCACTAAGTTATCAGCTACATGGTCGCATTTCCAAGGCCCGTCTTCCCTAATATAAAACCTCCATTGACCGTTGATCTCTTCTGGTTCAGAGTAACGAATAGTTCCTTTAGTTGGGATTCCAAGATAAGCTTCGATACGCTCTATTTCGGCTTGTGCTTCTGCTTCGGTTGAATGTATTGAATATTTCATATATCAAGAAAATGCTGAAGAAGTTATTGAGTATTTGTTAGCAAGATAAGAACGAACGATGTTTATATCGCTAACACTTAAAGCTGAATTAAAATACAAAGTTTCGTAATAATCACCGTTAATAGCTGTAGTGTTGTTACCTTGATAAAGTCTGTCGTAGGTGGCTGTATTTGTATTTGAAACTCCAGATATTTTAGCTGAACCTGAGTTCAACCAAACTGAGAACGACCCGCTATTCCTTTGAGACGCTATAATGTGTAAACTATTTAAATCAGTCTGAGTAAATGAAGTGGTACTATTTAAGGTTTCCATCATATAATGACTGTTTGTACCTATTAAATAATAAGCAGCGTCTTGATAAGAGGCTGCACTACTATCAGCTAGTACAGTAGAATAATAATCAGTAGTTCTTTTACCAACCTGTATAACAGTTAAGTTATCACCAGAACCGATTATTTTAGAATTAGCTAAAGGCATATAGTTATTGTTGCCTACTTCCACATAAGACAAACCACTTGAACTTTTATATGTAGGTTGGTAACTAGCATTAGCTTGTGATGCATCGTAATTCGTAGCGTTACCGCTTCGATCTCCAAAAGATGATACACTTGAATTTGCGGTTGGATTGTTAGCTGGATCAGCACCGTCTAAGATGGCCGCGTCAAAGTGCATCTCAGGGGCTGTGCCTATATAATAGGTAGCACCTGTATCAAAATAAATACCTCCTGTATAATTTAAATCATTAGCACCTGCTGGAGATATAGCTTGAGATGTGCCGTCTAGTATATAACTATCAGTACCTATTGGGTAAATGTTAACCGAAGCATACTGACCCGCTGTAGCGTTTGTACTACTATAACCCGACAAGGTCGCTGTACCTCCCGCCACAACTTTTACTACACCTGCTCCTGATTGGACTAAAGTACAACTAAACCCTGATGTTAAACCGTTTGATATTGTTATAGTTACATCGCTAGAGTTACTACAAATAATTACTTTTCCGTTATCACTATCACTAAGTGTACGAGCGGTTGTTGTTTCCGCTACAGTGCTAAAGAAAGCAGAACTAAAGTCCTTTAAAGAAGCATCCCCAGCACCAGCATCACTAGCTGCGATGTAAAGTTTATCATCGAAGGTGTTGTAAAACATCTCACCCTTACTCGCCTCTCTCGCAAACTTTAAGTGATCGTTGCTGGCACTCCCTGTCTTAACAGCGATGGAGTAATCCTTGCGTCCTAACTTTTGCTGTGCCATGACTTAGGAAGCTGTACCTGCGTTGATGCAAGGTGAGGATGGGCGAAGGCGATAGTCGCCGTTTGCGGCATCTACGAATAATGGGTCTACAAATATGTTATCTGTCCCTCCACTACTTATTCCTGTATTACTGAAGCAGTTATTAGAATTAGTTGCGGGTGTGTGATATAAAACTTCAGTGCCACTAGTGCCTACAAATATATTGTTTTTAAAAATTGAAGGCGAGAGAGAGGTGTAAGTGTGGGTGTAAAGACGAGTTCCAGCAGAACCTACCTTAACTATTGTATTTCCTGAGATAGTAGCGGCATCAAAATACGCAAAATGACCACCTACCAACATACCGTAAGTTCCTGAAGCTCCAACCTGGATTACTGAATTTGTAACAGTTAAAATATTATCTAGTCCTGTCGAAGAATTTAATCCTTCAGCAGCAAACATCCCACGAAATGTACTGCTTCCGTAAGTGTTTGCTGATATATCTATTACACATTTATCAACTGTTATTGCCTGTGATCCCATGATGAGACCCATGTGTCCTTGAGTTGTCGATTTATCATGTGTGATTTTGAGAGTCTCTATTATTAAGTCATAACTAGCACCCTGAAGGTTAATTATTCCACCCATGTATTCTCCTGTGGTATTCAAGATTGCCTCAGTAGATTCTCCAACTAGGTGCAAAGTATCAGCAGTCCCACCTAGTGAAATAGAAGAACTTGTAGTGCTTCCACCTAAGTCGCTTTGTGGGACATTATGGCTACCGTTAAGAACTGCGATTACAGTATTGTTGCTTGTAACTGCCGAAATTGCAGTTGCCATCGATGTGTAAGGGTTAGCAAGAGTACCTGAGTTTGTGCCTCCGTGATTAGAGTCGTACCAAATTGCAGATGGATATTTTGATTGAATGCTTGATATAGACATAATTTAAGTTTCCTAATGTGTGTTAAGCGATTGAACCGCCTGAGATTAAAAGTGGTGATGGGTATGCCCCGATGTCGGGAGCGTTAAAGCCTTGTCTAATAGGTAGCCCATTTGCACCTAAGCCATCTGAGTCTCCTGTTATAACTGAGTAAGTTCCTGATGTTGTGGTAATTTCAATGTCAGGTTCTGTCGAATCTTCTGAGACTGACAAGCCAACTGGAATCGCAAACTTACCTAACGAGTTTATAACATTTAAAGTTCCGTCAGCATCTGAAGCTAACATCACTGAGTTAGTCGGATTATCTACTACTAAGAAGGATTGATTTGGAAATGCTCCGATGTGTGGATTGTCCGTGCCTCTTAGTTGAGCATCCCCAACTACAATATCATTGAATGAACAAGTACCATCTCCGTCTTCTCGTAAGAATTTAGTAGCTCCTGTTTCTCCTGTTGAAGTAACTGCTGTGCCGTCTACTGCTGCTGCTGGTAAGTTAGTTAATTGCGATCCGTTAATCGCTGGCAACCCAACTGCATCCAACACTACTACATTACCATTCGATGTACCTGTGTTTGCGACTGCTGCTGTACCAAGTCCACTAACATCTGTATTACTAAGTGTAACTGTTCCTGTCCTACCTGCTACCGTTTGAACAGGAGCAAGAGTCATTAAGTTAGTAGCTGTTACCTTTTTAGTAGTGGGTGTACCTGCGACATCGTCAACGATTGCTATCACATCCGCTCCTACTGGAGTTGCTAGGTTATCTAATTCTGTAAATTTTTTATTAGCCATGTTTTTAAATTAAGGTTCAAATAATAATATATCATCAGCTTCAGTAACCAAAGGTTCACTTAGTTCTGTAAGTAAAGCTCCATCAATAACAGGAGTTTGAGGTGTGTCAAATCCATACAAAGCACCAAAGACAGGTCTGAGTAACTGATTAGGTATTGTTGTTATCTCACTAGGTTTATCTAGCTGATCTGTGAAGGTGATAGACATTAAAGAGAATCAGTAGTTCCTGTAGCGTAGACGCTGTAAGTACCGTCAGTCCTAGCTGAAACATTTCCTCTGATCTGTTCGTAGTGTCCGTGGTCATCTCTTACTAAGATAGAACCGTTAGCTGTAACAGATTGACTGTGTACGACAAACCAAGAACCACCGATGTAGGCTTCAATGTCTACCGTGCCTCCTGTGGTTACAGCTGAAGAAGCGATCACAAAGGTCCAACCCTTAGAACGCTCTACTGAGAATGAACTGCCAGCCCCTGTCGCAACGACAGATGATAGCAAAGTCTTTTTTGAGAGTGTGCGAAGCATAGTATTATATAGTTATATTGTTATTAAGAAGACATATAGACACCAGTACCACCTGACGCTCCACCTAATGTAGGTCTAGCAGAACGCTTGAGTTGTGCTTGTGCTCCTACCTTCTTCTTCTTAGGCTGTGTTTGTCTAACAGTCTTAGACCCTTCAGCGACAGGAGGAGGTGGCGGTGGAGGAGCTGGAGGTGGTGGTGGTGGTGGAATATCGGGTGCTGACATACACATATCTAGTCTTTCGTTAAAATGTTTTGTTGAAGTTGATCGTTATAAATTTGTCTTAAGAATCTTATTACAGATACTTGACCACTCTTAAACCAAACATCTTTTTCCGTGTTCGTCAAGTCAGGACATTTGTCAGGATATAATTGCTCTAACCTATTTATCATAGCCTCGCTTATAAGAGGCATTAGTTCGTCTTCCATTATTGCGTGTCTCCAGTCCATATATATAGTGGTGTCATTTCTCCTACGTAAGCTCCTGCAATGTTAAAGCTAAAGAACTCCATAGCATCGTCCATTGTCATGTCATCTCTAATCATAAGTATCTCTAAGATTCTTTCAATAGAATAAACATACCTACCCATCTCGTAGTCTTGACCTATGATAGCTTCATTAAATCCATCTGCTTTTAAAGGTTCGTCTTCTTGTATAGGTGCTATCATTTGTTATAACTCCTATCATCTAGTTCTTGTGGTAGCTTACCTTTTGTTATTTGATCCTCGGTCCACAGGAAAGCACTGGCGTTCCACAGTATAGCACCTGCGTGATCTTCTGAATCATCTCCTTCACTAAGTGCTAACAGATGTCTACTCATGCTATCTATTAATCTACTGAGTGGGAATCCGTTGTGCCAGTTGTTGTCTCCGTAGAGTTTTCCTCCTTCTTCAAATCTGAGGGCAAGGGATCGAAGGGCGATTGGAGGAATAAGGCTGAATCGTCCCCGTCCAGTAGCCCTGTCACGCTCCGCACCAGTGGCATAATGTTCTTTCTTTCCAGAGTTTGGTAGTTCTTCGGTGTCCATAGTTTTGTTATTTGTTTTTGTTTCTTATTGTATTCTTGTTTTCTTAATAGTCTTGCCATCCAAGCATTCATCAAAGCATCTTGTTCGTCTTGTCCCTTCTTAGCGTATAGTGCGACAACAGAGTCCCAAGTGTATCCGTGTTCATCCAACCACTTCTTAGCAGTCACAGCTCCTACTCCCTTTGCTCCGCTGAAACCGTCTGTTGAATCTCCCATGAGTGCTTGTAGTAGGTGGAAGTTATCTGCTTCTTCTTCTGTGGGTTCATGGTATTCTTCTCTGTTATAATCATAGAAGATTCCTGGTACACTCTTGAAGTCCTTGTCGATTGATACGATAATTCTCTTGTCTAACCTGTTAGGTCTTTCAGTAGCAAGGATACTTAGTACATCATCAGCTTCTACATTAGCCCACAGTTGTGCGTCTAGTTCATTGATCATCCATTCCTTCATAGGTTTTAAGATGATAGGTAGTACTGACTTCCTTCTGTTAGACTTGTACTCAGGGAATAGTTTCCTTCTGAAGTTCGCTCGGTCACTCAATGCTAACACTACTTCATCAGCTTTAAGTAAGTCTTTGAATTGTTCTATCCTTCCTAGTACTCTGCTCTTTGCTACTGCCATGTCTGCGTGTACAGTCCAAAGCTCTTCCTCCCATTGTATATTTTCTTGTGCTATGATTGACGATTCAAATGCTAACACATCTGCGTCAATTAGTATGGTTGTTTTACTCATAGAATATGCTCCAGTTCTCTTGGTATTTTTTATATTTTGATTTACTTTGTGGTAACATACTTACCTTTAAGGTTAGTGCGTTCACTTCTTTTCTTGGTATCATCCACCATGTCTTCTCAGGTATAACATAGCATCCTACTACATCTATTGATTCACACATAGCTCCCTTGTTTATTGCTCCTGAATTGGTAGATACTGTATAACTATTAGCTGATGACTTTTGGGTTGTTGATTTAATCTGCACCTTTAAAGTACCAGCAGGGCAGGTGACAATGAAGTCCCAAGGCATCGGTGTTGTAGGTAAATGAGGTTCGAAGTTTCTCTCTAAACATTCTGTTGTAAACCTAGACTCTGCGATTGCTCCTATCCTTTGTGCGTTTGATGAAGGCATGTTCAAATCAGTTGTATCATACAGGTTAGCAAGCGACAAGTAGTAATCATGTTCAAGCTCTAGTGTGTCTCTGCCCATGACTCTCCTACTTTATATTCACCATCCATAGGACACTTCATCTTTAACTCTCTACCTGCTGACTGGATTGCTTTGACAGCTAACTCTCCGTATGTCTCTACTAACTCAGGTTTAACCTCAGCTTGGAACTCATCGTGTATGTTACCTACGAATGAATACTCTCTTCCGTGTTGCCATCCAATGTCAGTAAGCTTGGTGTGTAGTTTAATTAAAGCTACCTTCATTAGTACAGCACCAGCAGATTGAAGTAACATATTGAGTGCAGCGTGTTCACTTCTTATCGGTAGAATCCTACCGTCTAGTCCTGTTAAGCATCCGTTCTGTTCTGCTTTCTTTTGGATTAGTTGTTTAAGTATCTTCAACGCAGGTAAGTTAGACAGGAACTTCTTCTTTAATCTACTACCATCTTGTGCTGTACCCTCTACGATCTCACCTATCTTTGCATCCCCTGCTCCGTAAAGGAATCCATAGATGAATGTCTTAGCTTGATCTCTAGTCTTTAACCCTGCTGCCTTCTGATTAACAGAGTGTATGTCTCCTTCAAGTATAGCTTTAGAGTACTCTCCTCCGTCCCAAGTCGACAGGTAGTGTGCAAGCATTCTTAACTCTAACCCACTAGCATCACAACCTACTAGCTTGTATCCCTTCTTAGTTATGAATAAAGAACGACACTCCTCACCGTACTCTGCTCTAGTAGCTGGTACTTGTGCGAGGTTAGGTAGACTATGAGTACACCTTCCTGTCACTGCTCCGTTAGTGTTGACACGTCCGTGGATTCTGCCATCCTTAACTAATCTTAGCCATCCATTCTTGCCTTCAGCTAATTGCCCAAGTCTTTTTACGACTAACAGATAATCGAGCAAAAGCTTGGCAGATGGATGGTCTATTGATTTAAGTGTAGACTCATCGATCTTCACAGTCTTACCGTCATTCGATAACGGTATTTCAAACCCTAGTTCTTCTAGTCTTTCTTTGATTTGCTTACGACTACCAGGATTAAAAGGTATGATCTCTTCCTTTACATCGAGTGCTTCAGCTTTGTTAACTAAGTTCTGTACCATGCCTCTATCCTTCAGTATCTTTTTAAGTGCTGCTTTAGTAGGTGCATTGATAACCTCCACTCCATCCATGTGTTTAATAGTTAATGAGTATCCCTTCGGAGTCTTCATCTTCTTAACGGTAGGTTCAAACATTGCTTGCAACTCATCTTGTAACTTTGCTCGTATACCGTTTAACTTCTGCTCTAGTTGTTCAGCTTTATCTATATCAAAAGCAAAGCCTTGACCCTCTTGTAACCTGATGATGTAAGCGAACCAATGTTCAATAGCTAACATCTTCTTGCTGGGTTCTAACTTGATTAAGTATTCATACAAGGTCTTAGTTACTAGCACATCTCGTTCACAATACTTCTTCATCTCTTCGTTGTAACTGTCCCAAGCATCCTCGTTCTCACCGTAAGTAAGCTTTAACATCTGACCCATCCTGTGTCCCCAAGCTTTTAAACTGTGACTACCTACCATTGCAGGGTCAAAGTCCTTACGCTTAAAGTCATCCTCTCTTAGGTCAGGGTTTAAACATCTACTCATAACGAGCGAGTCTTGTACTCGGACCAAGGGTGGATGGAAGTTATATAACTTAGCTAACGCAGGTAGGTCAAAGCCTATTACATTATGTCCTATGATCTTATCTGCTTTGCTTAACATATTAAGTCCTTCCTTTATCCCCTCACCTTCAAAGGTAATCATCTTACTGGCGATAGGATCATAGATGGATATGCAATGGCAGACCTTGAGGTCACTCAGATTAGTGAAGTCCTCAATGCCGTTGGTTTCTATATCAAAGAATAGTATTTTCATATAAGTGCTTCCTTCTTTTTCACATTGTAAAAGCTTTCGTTTTTCTTTTTATGTTCTAATCTTTTTGTTTCCACCCACTCATCTGTAGTATTCATGCAGAAATCATAAGCATCTTCAGACCGTTTATCTTTGCTATCACAACAATACATTGACGCTTTATCCAAGTGCCATAGATATTTAGGCATTTCTACTTTCAACCAAAAACTACAAAGCTTGCCACTTATCTCATCGTACTTAGGCTCAGTAAATCTAAACTTTTCTTCTGTGTAATTATATTCGTCAATCATATGACACCATGTATATTCGTCTTCTCTAGGTATATCATGTACATGATAGTCTATGTCCTCTATTAACCACCATGTTGTTACTGTTTTATTTTCTTTTTTCATATTATTAAAACGGATCGTTACCGTTGGTTGTTTTGTCTTTGAATACATCCTCACTCTCTGTGTACCTGCCACTATCTGCATTGTAAAATAATGTAGACGCAAGCCCAGTCTCACCTGAGAATCTATTCTTTAAGACTCTTACTTTTGTTTCGTTGTTGTTTTCTTTTTGTTGGTTTCTCTCTAGTCCTATGACCATATCACTGAGCTGTGGTATTGAATGACTACCTCTCAGGTCTGCAAGTCTAGTGACTCCTCCCTCCTCATGTCCTCCTCCATTCGGTGGTCTTCTAAGGTGAGATACTAACACCATTCCACATCCAGTCTCTTCTACTAAGCTTCGTAGTTGTGTCATCGTGTTATCAATTAACCGTCGTTCATCATCTCCTTGAATACCACTAACCACAATAGATAGATGGTCAAGGAATATCCACTTACATCCTAATCCTTTGCACAGGTAGCGTATCTTACTTAACAAGTTATCACTCTCCGTACTTCCGAAGTGATCATAGGTATAGAAGTTCTTGTTACCCATAGTCTCATCGAATGCTTTGCGTAACTCCTCCTCCTTCAGATCATTCTCAAGGTGCAATGGTTTGTTAAGATGTATGCCCATGATGCCAAGTGCAGTTCGTCTGACTGATTCTTCAAGTGCGATATAACCTACAGTCTCTCCTAATCCTAAGAGGTGGTGACAAACTTCACGACAGAACAGAGACTTACCTATCCCTGACCCAGCACATAGCGTTACCAATTCTCCTCGTCTTATACCGTGTGTCATGTCATTCAAAGAAGCATACGGATAGGGTTGTGACTCAGAAGTATCTTCCTTTATCACAGCTTGCCATATGTCTTCTCCTCCTACTATCCCATCAGGTCTATACTCTCTCGCTTGCCATAAGCAATTGACTAACTCCTCACTACGCTTTGCCACTAACATATCATTGGCATCCTTCAGTGGTAGCTCTGCAATGTGTGCTTTACCAGGAGTCAGCAGGGCTGCACATTTCGCAGCTCCATCTCTTCCTGGATCATCGTTATCAAAGCAGAAGATTACTTTCTCAAAGCTTTCCAACCAATCAATCGCTTGACTGACATACTTCTTTGCTCCACCTGCTCCGTTCGGTACACTCACCACAGCCCACTTATTCCCGAAGGCTTGACTAACACTTAACGCATCAATCTCTCCTTCACATACCACTACTCTTCTTCCACCACTACTCCAAAGGTGCTGTCCATATAAACCATACAGCTCTCCTTTGATTGAGAAAGTTTTGTTAGCAAAGCGTAGTTTCTGTGCAACAAGTGCTCCGTTCCTACTCTTATAGTTAGCGATGTGTACTGGTTCTCCGTTGTGCGTACCTATATGGTAGCCCCACTTCTGACAAGTCTCTTTAGTTAAGTTCCTTCTCGCTACTTCCTGTGGTTTTCCTTGTATAAATGATGTATCGTTGTTGGTTGTTGGTAGTGTCATAGTTTGTTGCTTGCCTCGACTGTATGTAGCACAGCTGAAACACATCGTGCTTCCGTCTTCGTTGACTGCAAGAGCGTCACTCGATCCACACTTTGCACACTGCTGATGCGTTCTAGTGAAAGCCATGATTTTGGTACTTGTTTATGTGCATATAATATTCCTTTCTTTTCACACCACATTGCATAGGTAGTCTTACTTCCCTTGCGTATCTTGTTGTGTGCGTTTTGAAATAACAACCTAATGTCTAAGTCAGGATGTTGTTCCTTGATTAACAAATGCTTCGACCTATCCTCCGTGACCCACCTCCCCTTGGTTTCAATAATGATTCCGTTGGGGAGGATGAAGTCAGGAGTGTAAGTACTAAGTCGCTTATA
>Ga0222715_10001603_pt1 | contig 21466 bp, 37 predicted proteins | sample C33_9DmetaG_FD_165056 | JGI IMG/M metagenome (GOLD analysis project Ga0222715, IMG submission 165056) | Estuarine water microbial communities from San Francisco Bay, California, United States - C33_9D | ecosystem: Environmental > Aquatic > Marine > Unclassified | place: USA: California... | reverse complement strand
GTCGCGCGTTACCCCCGATAGTCACTTGCCGAAAGTACCTTTTGCTTTGCGCTGCGCTGTGCGCTTGGCAAACGCAAAGCTTTTCTTGAAATTTCGGTCAAACATCCTGCCAGCCGTTTTGTTTGCATCTTCATAGAACGGAAACCGCTTTGGAATGCGTGCAATCTTCTCTAACAGGTACAGCACGCGCTGTTTACGCGCTGCCCCACGCCCTACTTGTTCAGCGATAACAGGCTGACCACTGTCTAGCGTTGTCCGGTATCCCCTGCCGCCCAGCACGTTACGCGGTTGCTTGCCCTTTGGCACCTTGCCCGATGCTGTGCGTTTGATTTGCCTTGACGGGATTGCAATGTTGTTGCCGCGTGGCCGCTTCAACCCACCTTCAGCTTGCGTTGTCATATAGTCACGCCCTAGCCGGTCATAAACACGCGCTGTTAGGTTGCGCTTGTTAGCTGGCTCAACGCGGAACATCGTGCTTGCAAACCGTTTGTTGCGTACTGTGAAGCTGCTTGGATAGGTATCGTCAACGATCTGCTTGCGAACATCGAACGCTGTTGTTGTTAGTGCTTTAGCCGTGGCAAATGGTATCTGGTTGCGTCCAAACGCATCCATTGCCTTTGCAAACGTGCTGATATTGCTCTTGACGCTAATCTGCATTAGTGATGTGTCTCGCTATCTAATTCCAATATGACGACCGTACCGTGGCAATCGCGTGCGTCAAAGATAATACCATCGCACTCTGTGCAATTGATTGTGCCACTGTTGGCTTCAACAATAGCATAAGTCGGCTCACCACATATGCCGCAATCGACTTCATTTTCAAAAAACAAACAACAGTCATCCATCGCGCTAGGTTATTCGCAAAACAAAAAGCGGTCAATGCCGCCCTTTGCTTCCCCTTGTTGTTGACGTTATGCAGAAACTTTGCCATCGCAGATTTCGTGGTACATATTAAGCATTACCTTTGCATCGCCAAGCACATCATTCATATGCTCAAGATGATTAAATTCAATAGTTGTCAAAGGCACATAAAGATATTCTGCTTTCATTTCATCCCAAATCGTTATGCCAGCGATATAAGGGCAGTATTCACCGGCCTCATCTAATATCCCGTTTGTTTCGTCAATGTACTCAGAATAATGACAGGTGATTTCATCCCACAATTCTAAACATATGTTTTCCAGCATTTCCCGCATATCTGGATCATTGTTTAGCCTATTACGCAAAATCTTTGTGATTTCATAGCGCATTGATTGATCTATTCGTTTGTCCATTTATCCACTCCAATCTGGGTTCTCTATCATCCCCGACCCGTGACACACATCGCAATCATCTTGCACTTCGCTGCCACAAGGGTCATTGGCTCCGCGCTTGCCCACCCAATAAACAAGCCAGCCATCGCCCAGACATTCTGGGCATTCAATTTCTTCAGCCACCGAACCGCACCATTAAACTCCAGATGTTGTACTCATCTGTGATTGCGTTAGTGCCAAACGTAATGACCAGTGCGGTCACAAACAGCATTCCAATTGCATCCTTAACCATATCAGACCCCCAACACGCTATGCCCACGCCCGCGCAGACAATCATTAAGCCATTTATGCTTTGCCCCTACTTGCAGCGGCGATAACGCCTCATCAACAAGCTGGCGGCACTCAGTAAGGTCACGCTGGTAAAGCTGCGCTTTATCACCGCTGACCCGCAGATCAGCGACCGGCGTATAAGAACAACCGGCCACCAATATTGCTATGACAAATAGGCGGGGCATTATGCCGCCGCCTTTTCTTTTGATTGCCAATACCGATCTGCTGCACGACGCTCGTGTTCGGCAACTTCCAAGCCAAGCTCGTCACGATTGCAAACGTACATCCAAACGTGTTCGTCATATTTATTGGTAACGCCATTTTTTTTTAATTCTTCCAATGCGAATGAATAATAAATTGCAACCATCTCAATTGATCTTTTTTGCTTTTTAGTAAGTTTAGCCATTTTGAAACTCCCGTTTCCTTGTTAATGACTTACCTTGCGCCTTTTCCAGCATACTGTCAACACCCATTCACATCTTTTTACACATCAGCACCAACTTTCTTCAATTCGGCAATTACGTCTGGCCGGTTCTGTTTGTAAAAAGTTCGCATCCCGTCACTAAGCCTTTGCCACTGATCCAGCGTGATCATCTTGCGCTGCGGCGGTGTCCATTCGCTTGATTGCCCATTAAACGGCTTAGAATGGCCTGTGACGCGCTTTGGCTTCTTTTTGCTGTCTCTGATGCACCAGTTCTGCCAAAAGGCTGTCAGATCAACGTAGGCGGCTTTATTGCCGTTCTGTTTATCCCATAGCCGGATTGCCTCTAATACGTCAGCGGCATCCAGTCCTTTGCTTTCAGCAAATTGGCGATCAGCTTCATCAGGTTCCCAATCAACAACTTTAGTTTTCCCCTTATTTCTTTTTAACGGTTCTTTAATGGTTATGGGTGCATCTGGTGCAGGGGTGTCCTGCATCTGGTGCAGGGGTGCGAGATATGCAGGGGTATACTCTGTTGACCTTCCAGACCGATGATTGCGGATCAAAAAGCCACCATCTTCCAGCTTTTTCAACTTAGCCCGAACAGTGCGTTCCGCTGCGCCGGTAACGTGGCAAATATGCCCGACAGACGGCCAAGCAACGCCCCTTGCGTCATTGTGGTGGTTTGCGACTACGATCAACACCAGCTTTGCCAGCGGGTCTTGAACAGGCGCATCCATCGCCCAATCCAGTGCTTTAATGCTCATCCCGTACACTCCCCGCCATCTTGTTGGCAAAAATACCCTTCTTCTTCAAAAACCCAGTCAGATTGACGATTTACAAAATTAGTAAATTCTTGCAAATTTCGATCTTTTCTAAATGTTGACCCCGTTTTATTTTCCATTTCAATCCACCAACTAGCGCGTTCTGGCATAATCTTTGCGATGTTTGCTAAAATCTTTTCGCTTTTCAAAAAACACATATCGCAATTTCCAAGTGGTGTTGTGCCATTCACGTTTTCAAGCTGCAAATCAAATGGCTGTTTCTGCCAAAAATCATAAATATCACGTTTTGTTATTCCGGCGTCAGAAAGCGGATACCAATGAATTTGTCGTCCTCTCCGCTTTGTTTTTGTGCGATGAGCCTCATCTGCCCTTATTCCGATTGCTGCCGACCACAAATCCCAGCCCAAATATTTTGTCAGATACCGGCTTAATGTTTTTGCTTTTAGTTCTTCAGTGCAAAACCGCCATTGTTGATTTGGTAAAGCGCGACCGTTTCTAGTTTCTTTTATCAACTTTGCAAAGGGTTCGCCATTTCTGCTTGCAGAATTGTGGCTGACAACAGTTGCAATAGGCTTGCCATCCTTTCTTGTATATTCAAGCCAAGTAATTACAACATTCCACCGATTACTGCATTCCTGCACAAAATCCAATGTTTCGGGCATTTCGCGGCCAGTGTTTGCAAACGTCACAACAGCACGATCTGGCAAGCCGTTATTTGCTTCTAAAATGCGGTGTAACATATAAGCTGAAGTTCTGCCGCCGCTAAAACTGATCTGCACATTATCATCTGGCAACAAAAATTCATTCATCGCCGATAATCTCCAAAGTTAGGGCTGCATAACCGATAATATCCAACAGGCTGTCAACGTGGCTGCATTCGCTGTTGGCAAGCCTTGACAGCTTCATAGCAATCATCATCGCGCCAAACTGCTCCGGCGTTACATCCTTGCCGACCACCATACTCATCATCTGGCTAGTTTGCGTCCAGTTTTTCCGCAGATCGCCATAAGACGCACCACGTTCACCCAATATTTGCTGCACCTTTTCCAGTGCTTCAGATCGTTTCATTTAATTCCCTTACCATATGAAATTCGCTGATTGGCACTTCGGCCATTAAACCAAAATCACGCTCAATGCCGCGATCCCGTCTGCCACCGATAGTCGTGGCAAAATCCACTTTGAAGCTGCAAGCACCGATATAATCAGTCCAGCGCACAATCAAAAATGTCGGGATGCCAGTCTCAAAAGCCACTTGTCGCGCATACATCATTTTGTGCAGATGGATCAGTGACGTTTTAAACCTGTCACGCGGAAACGTCCGACACTTAACTTCGGCAAATGCTTCAATCTTGCCTTGCCTAGTTAGGGCAAAATCAAGCTGACAATATTGCGGCAGTTTCACCGGTTCGCATTTCCACGCTGTGCCGATGTCAGCAATCGTCAACAATTCCATCTTCAGATTGTGTTCGGTTTCCACTTTCCACTCCTTTATGTGTCATTTTGCATATTTCGCAAACATAAACATCGCCATCTTGCTGCAAATACCCACGACATTTGGGGCATCTGCCTTGTGCATATAATATGGCAAATTTACCATCACCGCTTTGGATCATTAAAGTGACCCTTTCGGAAAAATGGTATGACGTTATGACGTTTTGACGTTGTTGATATGAAATCAGCGCGGATCACGCCTAAAGGCTCAACGCCATTATCTGAATTGCGCGGCAATACACGCACTTCAACGCCCGTTTTGCTTTTGAAGATTTCGACTGTCAAGTCCTTCACATCAATCCAAGTTTCACTTGAAATCATCACATATTCGCGGTCGCCCACGGTGTCCATATTACGCCCCATTTGCAAGCATCTCCCGAATTATCATCATTGCAGTGTCCAGATCAGTTTCAACGGCATATCGCCAATCATACTGTTCTGCGATATCTTGGTTTGCCGAATAGCCAGCCAGCCCGACAATCGCCGCCACTGGCAAGCGCACGCGGGTCTTCATCCTGTCTAGCCGGTAAAACAGCACTGGCAGTTTTTCAGCGACCGCAGCGGCAGTGCAGACTTGTGACCACCATTCACCGGACACGCCAGATTTGTATCTTTTGCATTCAATCACCAGCGGAAAGTCGCAATCAGTCGTCACCAAATCGCCAAGATGCGCTTGCCGCGTCTGATCCAGTTCCCGCACAAAATGCAATCCAAGATGGTCATAAAGTTCTTTGGCTATTTCATATTCATAGCCGCGACCTTTGTTTCTTGATTTTGATCCAGACATATGTGCCCCCGTTGAATTTTGCCTAGCATTGCCCATCAGCCCCTAATCTGTAAAGCAAAAAAATAACTGTTGCGCTTTGGGAACAATCTGGTCTAGGGTGTTGCTATGAAAAAACGGGAAATCAGTGAACTTTGGAAAACCGCAGGGTTTAGCCATTTATCGGCCAGCCAGCTTCTACGCTCACCGGCAAAATGGATATTTGACTATCTGCATTTAACCAACGAAGAACGCCGCGATGTTGGCGTTGGTGAACGTGCAGCTATCGGAACCAGCGTCCATACCGCAGTGCAGTCTATAGTGTGCCACGGGGCTGATATTGATGAAGCTATTGAAGCCGCGCAGATCGCTTTTGATTTCCATCCGGCAGATGAAGATGATGTGCTGCGTGTGAAGTTTCGTGAATGTATCCCGCAAATGGTGCATCAGGGTGTGAATATTTGTGTAGAAAACGGTTTTACCGGCGCGATTGATGAAGAACGCATTGAATGTTGGTTAGATGATGTTAACGTGCCGATCCTTGGCTTTGTCGATTTGCTTGTTGAAGGCTCGATGTTTGGCGAAATGAAAACCAAAGCCCCGCGCAAAACAAAGCTGTTGAAAGACGGGTCACAAGGCTGGGCGAAGGCTACGCTGCCTAAAAAGCCGGAGTTCGCCCACATATGCCAAGCCGCTATTTACTGGCACGCGCTGCGCGTTACGCCATCAATCATTTATATAGCAGAACACGATGCAGTAATATTCAACGCATATAACTGCGAGGAATTGCAATCAGACGGCATCAATCACGCGCTGAATGAAATGCGTCAAAAAGCGTTGATCCGGCAAAACCTGTTGACCGTCAGCACCGATCCGAAAGTGTTGGCCTCGATCACCGACCCAGACTGGGGTCATATGTATCAATGGAAAATGAAACAAGAGTGGCTTGAAAGGGCAAAAGAGTTATGGAAAATATGAAATTGAACAGTGCGCTAAACGATTTCCGCAAGGCGGCAACGGTTGGCAAGTCTGGTAAAAACCCGATGTTCAAAAGCCAATATAGCACGCTGGGCGATGTGCTGACTGCGCTGAACGGCATTGCTGACTTTGGCTTGTCGTTCCAACAGTTCTTTAGTGACGACTGCATTGTGACGGTTGTGGCGCACGTTGAAACCGGCGAACAGTTCACCAGTGCAATACCGGTGCGGCCAGAAAAAAACACGCCGCAATCTTATATTAGCTGCGTGACATATCTGCGCCGCGCAAGTTTAATGACGATGTTCGGATTGAATGCCGATGATGATGATGGTAACTTAGCGTCTGGTGGTGGCGCGTTTCCCTCCCGTTCGCAGCCTCGCCAAAAGGCACCGTCTGTCGCATCCACTCCGGCAGGCGGTGCCGCCTCCAATGATGTTCTAGCTGAAAAATTAGATGCGTGTAAAAGTGTGCGTGATGTCAACGCGCTTTACACAACGCTTTATGGTGCAAGCGGCATAAAAGCACCAGATGATCAAATTGCAATGTTTAGCAAACGGAAGGAAGAACTGCAAAATGACTGAATATGACAACACTAATCGCGGCGCGATCTTTAAGAACAACGACAAGACCGCCGACAATCAGCCAGACTACACCGGCAAGATCAATGTGGATGGCGTTGAAAAGCGGATTGCGCTTTGGATACGGGAAAGCGCAGCGGGCAACAAATATATGTCAGCCTCGATCAGCGATCCAATGCCACCAAAAGAACAGGATGCGCCACGCGCAGAACAGATGCAGCCTTTAGCAGATGCGATCCCGTTCTAAAAAGAAACCAACCTATGCACCGGCCTCTAATGCTTTTGGTCGGTGCGTATGGTGCGACAAGACCTTGCGCTTCAGCGATCCCGATTGGGTTGTGGATGGCGCAAAACAAATTCTGCATCTTGGATGCTTTCGGGAAAGATTGGATATTTTAAATGCAAATCGAAAAGAACGTGCCGATCCCACCAGCGGGTCGCAGCAAGATTGAAATCATCAATGATATGGAAATTGGTGATAGTGTGCTTTGCGAAACCTATGAACAGGCAATGTCGCTGCGTGATGCGCTGCGCTATCGCGGCCTTAAATACACCACGCGCAAGATGGATGGCAATGGCTGGCGGGTTTGGCGGCTGGAATAGTCGCCTTACTTTTTGCCCTTAACGCTGTCAATGACACCACCGCCAAAATAAAAGCCCAGAATGATCAGCATCGCGTAATTGATGCTGAATTGTTCCATCACCTTAGTGACTGCATCTGGATTGCCTTGACCGCTAATTGTCATTGACAAAACGATCACATAACTGCCCAGAAAAGTCGCCCCGAACATCAGTGCAAGATAACGCTGCGCGATCTTAAAAGGCGCATATGCACCCATTAGGTCAATCTTGGCTTTGCTTTTGGCCGCAATTGCTTCTTCATCGCTGGTGTGCATATCGTCAATCAGCTTCATCCCTTGCTTGATGACGCTATCTGATCCCAGAATTTTACCTAATACTGCTAACATTTAATAACTCCAGATGTTTGGCCGTGGCGACCCACTAAACGTATCCAGATGCACAAAACGCGCACTGCCCTTTTGTGATACGCCAATGCCGGTAAATCCCAGCTGGAAAGCCAGCTTCATTATTTCATAAGCCTGTTGCCCGTTGCACGCTATGTCGGCTGCACAGCCCCTTGCGTGGGTTGACAGCTTGCCAGTCGGCTTTGATGCCTCAATGCTGTGCTTCGGGCTTCTATAGCCGCTGGTGATCGTTAATGGCTTGCCATAAGCATCCCGCAGTTTTTGCAGCTTTGTCATAAATGCTGCCGACATTTTGCATTCGCCGGTTTCGCTGCACGCAAGTTCTTCTTCGCTAAAATTCGGATATTTATCCCAATTCATTTTCTCATCTCCAAAACGTAGTCAACCGCTTTATGCCAGCTATCAATTTCCGCTTCAGCCGTAAACCGCGATGGCGGCAGTCGCTTCGTACTTTGTAAGCACAACTTTGCGGTGGGCAAGAACAAGCAACGTCTGTGCGATGGATCACCGGCAACCAAAGCATATATGTCAAAATCCCGTGAACTATGCTTGCGCTTGACCTTGCTGCCGTGCGAAAGCTGAAATTGATACGATGGCGAACGGTTTGGCCGTGTAATAAGAGACGCAGTTTTAACTTGCACCGACAGATAGCTATCAGAATTGAAAGCCACCAAATCGACAGCCGTTTGCTGACATAATGAAACCCTATGCGTTCCAATCGAGATAATAGCCGCTGCGGCAAGATATTCCCCCATTAAGCCAATTGTGACTGCACTATTTGACAATGACACCAGCCGTTGCTGTTAATACGCCGATAAACAGCCCAATGATAACCACAACCAGCCCGACAGCAATAGCCCCAACTTTGAAATTTTCAAACATCTCTTGTTGACGTTCGCGTTCTATCTTCCGCTGCGCTGCACGCGCTTCTTTAGCTTGCTGGATACGCTTTTGCCGTTCTGCCAGTATAGATGCCCAAGTGCCGTGACCAAATCTGAAGTCAACCATCCGCGCAACTTCGGCAACCTGTTCCGCTGCCAGCTTTGCGTCAATCATTTCCTTTGCAACAGACTGCACGCCAAACTGGTCAGCCAGACCCATACCGGTCTTTTTGTTGCTGGCCTCTTGCACTTGCTTCTGGCCGGTAAACATTGCATCAATCTGACCGGCGATTTGCCCGATATCTTGTGCGGTGGATATGTTGCTTTTTATGAAGTCAACGCTGGCTTTAACCAGCGAGATACCCGCCAAGGCGGTTGAAATTGGTTCCATTGGTAAGCTGCCCTTCTTTTAAAGGCTGACACCGCCACTGCACCGGCATCAAATTTGCAACACTCCCAACGTCCTGCGCCATCTGAAATGCGCGTTTGCGGCAAGCTTCCCGCGTTTCACTGTAAATAATTGAATGAAATTCTGTGCAATCAGTCGGTGCGCCAATAACGCAAGCCAAAACGATTGCTTTAAACATCGTCTTTTCGGCCAGTTAAAAACTTAACTGTGTCGGTTTCCCAGATGCGGATCAGAACCCAAACACCGGTTGCAACGGCTACAATGTCTGGCATCATACCGATCCACGCAGCAAATGTGCCTGTGCCAGCCGCAACGTCAATAATGACTTTGTTTTCTTCGTTCATAGATCACCTATGCGTAAGGGCTATCACCACAGCAAGAAGGCCAAGCTGCCTTTAGTTCTGCAATGCTGGTTGCGCTGTCACCGGCAGTCGGTGCGTCACGCAGGGCTTGCTTAGATGCCACGATTGCTGCGGTATCTGCGCCAGTCTCTTGCGACTTCATAAAGTCGGTATCCAGCGCGGCCAGTAACGGCTTGCGTGCTTCGCGAACCTTATCAGCAAAGATCGCCTTTGCAGCGTCCAAATCTTCAGTGATTACCGAACCATTTAACACCCAAGCCCCACGAAAGTCGCGGTTTGCCGGAACTGTGGCAGTGCTTGCGTCTATTTGGTTGCCATCGCGGTCAACGATATAAGTTGCAACAGTCATAATTATCCCCTATGCGGCTATTTTCTCAGTGGTTAAATCGTCTTTAATTTTCCAAGCATTACGCCATTCGCGGGTGCTTGGCAATTGATCCTTGTGGCATATTACCATCTTTGGTTTATTGCCGCTATCCCAAGTCTGCCAAACGTGCCTTGGCAAGTCTTTCATTATCAGATATTCGATGCATTGTTCCATTGTGCCAGCTTCGATTGGCTGCGTTTCGTGCAGCAAATAACCGCGTGTATGCCGCTTAAAATCCGGCTTGGCCTCATCATCAGCTAATTCCCAATAGACCCAGACCGGCGGCAAGATGCCCCCCGCAAGAAAAGCGGCGCAAAAGTTCGGGTCGGGAACCAGCACCTTGGCGCAGCCATCAACATCATCTTCATAAATTACCCGAAAATCAGATTGCACCGGCTCCAGCCGTTCCTTCGCCCAGCACAGACGGTCAAACAGGTGAGTGCCTTTGAAATCTGGTGTCTGCATTAGGCAAGGTCTCCGTGAATTGATGCGTTAGAGAATGCAGTATCAACAGCACCAGCAGTTGTTGGTATTCTACCTGTTATTCTCAAAGCAGAAGATGTTGGCGCGGCTGAAGAGCCGTGAATATTACCAATTCCATTCACAGTATCATCTCTTGAACAAGTAACAAGAGCCGCATAGTTTGCATCTATCATTGCTGATGTAAAACTAAACGTATAATCTCCAACTCCATTGTCTACCGCCGATGCAATGTTGAGTGATTTTCTTAACCCAAAAGTTGAACCGTTAAGATTTGCCCAAGCCTTCGCACTACCATTCACCACATACTGCGTATCCAGAGAACCTGCGGTGCTGTGTTCGATCTGGTCTGCTATGATTTTTCCAGCCATTATGCTAAGTCTCCGTGAACTATAACATTACCCTGTCCATTACCATTGAAGTCTTCAAACGCTTGTGCGTGTTGATTATATTTGCTCATCGTATGTGCAGTAGAACTTTCTGGTGTGTTATATGTGTTGCCAGTAGTAAAACTGTTAATGGAATATCCAGCGGAACTAACAACCTCATAGTTTGCATTTGTCATAACATTTGTTTTATTAAACCGCCATTGTCCTATGGTTACATCAACCGTTGAAGCAATATTAAGACTGTCAGAAAGCGTTGCTGAATTATCTGAACGTGAAAGTGCCTTCGCCAAACCCTGCTGCAACTGCATAGTCGCCGCACCACCTTCAGAGGTCACTGTGATGTTGCCAGCGGATGTCTTGCCGGTGAGGCTGTCTACTTTTATCTCACTCATTATGCTAGGTCTCCGTAAAACACTGTGGCGACACCGTTTGTAAAATCTGACGCTCCACCTGAACCATTATAAGTTGCGACAGGAATATTGGTGGAACTAAGCGTTTGACTTGCGTTGTATACTAGAACATTTCCTATTGCTTGGTTCTGATATTGAGAAACACTTACGGTAGGGTTGTTGTCAGACATTGCTGACACAAGCGATATTTGAAAGTTTCCTGTAGAGGTGTCTGCAATACTTGATATGTTTAGCGAAACACCTTGTGCCGATGGTGTAGCACCACTAGAAAACAAATGCCCCTTCGCCGCACTCTGCTTAGTCAGCGTGACAGGACTTGTGCCATCTGATCCGACGACTGTATCAACTTTTAAAGTTCCCATTATGCCACCACCAAATTGCCGTTGACTGTCAGCGTTACGCCGGTCGCCACTGTTAAACTAAAAAACGCGCCAGCATTATCGCCAGATGCGATTGTTGTGTTCGTGTCTAATTGCTGTTCGTGAACGCGGAAAATATCGCCCTTGCCGTTTGTTGTGTCGCCGGTTGCGCCGTTTTCGCCTTGGAAATATCCAGCACCCGCCGCAGTTGATGTTGATGGTGTTGCAACGTCTGTGGTTTGATTAACGTCAAATAGATCAATCCAAGCGTCATTGTCGGCGTTGCGCTGCTTCAACTTGTTAGCAGTCGTATCATACCAAAGCTGATAGGCATAAGTCGTGCTTGGCGCAGTTGCACCGCTGTTTTGCGAAACAATAGCCCCAAACGCATTGTTCAAGTCTGTGCGCGTTGCTGGAAAAGTCTGGTTTGCAATTACATAATCGTGCTGTGACATTTAGAACCCCGTTGCAACATAATCAAACAATCTATCAACGGCCACGTTACTGCTATTATAAAACGTGATCGTGAAACCCGTTGCTGATTTATTCGTTATACCATAATAATCGCCAGATTGCATATCCCCAACCGAAATCGACACTGCACGCAATGCTTTGAAGGCATTTGTGAACGTGACTGCCTTTGCTCCTGCACCGCTTTGGATGTCATTATCGCTTTCTGTGCGGGTTGGCAATCTAATTTCAGCCGTTAGTTCTGATATGGCTGGCGTTTCTTGACTGTCAGTACTTGTTAAATTAGCCCTAAACCGCAACGCTCTTGCGGTATATGTGCCGACCACGAATTGCCGATAAGCTGTCCAAGATGGCGAACCAGCCGGATCGTCTTGCGTTGTGCTAACGAATAGATCAACGTCAGTTGCGCCGCTGGCCGGTGTGCCGGTATGCTGCGAAAATTGTGTGAATTTTAGCGTTGCAGTGGCTTGCGCTGTAAATACTGCGCCAAGATCAATATAATTTGCAAAATCATATGTGCCAGACGATGCCACAAAACCAGAACCACCACCAAACAAGCCGGTCGCGTCATCAAAATTGCCAGCAACGCTATCAAACAGGTTAGTCGTATCAAGTCGCAGCGTATCTTCAACAACCACGCAAGTTGTTTTGGTTCCAGTGAAGCCGGTGTGTTCTGATAAGCTGTTCGATAAATTCAACCCGCTAATATCATCAACCAGAACCACGCTGCTATCAGCGTTGAGACTTTGCACGCCAAACTTGTTGACCGCTGTAACAAAATATGTGCCGGTTTTGGCCGGTGTGACCACTGTGTTTGTTGGTCTTGGCACTTTCTTCACAACGGTTTGCGCGTTGTTAAATGTTGCACCAGTGGTCAAAGGCGAATGCCGAATGATATAATGCGACAAATCTGCGTCAGTCGATGCTGTCCAGCTTAAATCTGCATTTGATCCCACCACGTTCACGCTGAAATTAGTTACATCAGACGCAGCCGCAGCTTGCCCGACAATTGTGTGCGTTGTGGTTGCAAAAGGCGATTTGATGCCAAGCGAATTGATTGACCTTGCGCGTATGTCATAAACGCCGCCAGCTTTTACGTTAGTCAGCGTGAACCTTTGCCCCGCTGCAATCCCAAGCGACTTATATATTGTTTCAGTTGACAGCTTTGCTTCGACCTCAAATTGCCTTGCATAAATTGATGTGCTTGCAACATCCACGATCAGCACCGAAATGGCTTGCTGATTGAATAATTCAAGCGTGTCGGATGGTGTGATGGTTGGCGCAGGAATAGTGAACGGGTCTGGCAAAGTCGTGTTGTCTTGTGCAAAAGCCGTTTCTTCGGCTGACCAGTCATAAACCGCGCTGTTTGTTTCAGTCAGCTCGCAATCGACTGTGACTTCATTAACGTCAAAATTCAGCTTCCAACTTACTATTTCAAAGACCTTTTGCGTAAAGCCAAGCCGCGCATTTGTAATCATTACAGTGTCGCCAACTTGAAACTGAAATGCGTTCATCTTGAATTTTGCACGCAAGCTGATTTCTTGCCGGTTCTTAAATAAAATTTGTTTTGCGATACGCTGTGCGCGTGCAGCGTTATCGGTAAATGGCAAGTCAAGGTTTAAATATCTGCGTTCGCCGTTGTCTTCGGTTTCAAACGTGCTGCTAGTGATGGCAGGATAGTCTGTGGCTTGATAGTCGCTGGCTGGGCTAACAAACTGCCCTTTGATGGCGTTGAAGCTGTCACGCGCCGAAATAGCGGTTGTAACGGTCAAACCAGATGCAAGGTCATCTTCATCAAGCGTCACTGTCGGCGTTACATACGCACCAGCACGCAGCGACCATTTGCCGTTGCTGTAATAAAGCGAACCGTTCAATGCTGTCAGCATTTGTTCAAGATTGCTGCGCGGCGTGTTCTGCGTATCAACAACGCCGTTAAATGTGTATCGGTCTTGAGTGCCGCCACCAGATAGCGTCACGCTTTCTTCGCAGACATTTGCCGCAGCAATAAAGCTGGCATCATCTATTTCCGCTGCCGTTGCACCCAAGCCATAAACAGTGTCAGTCAAATAATCGCGGATGACCAAAGCTGGGTTTTCGCTCCAAACTGTTGTGGTTGTGCGCGGATCGTAAATCTTGCGACCTTTGACTTTTGCACTAATGTTTGGCAATCCTTGTTCAAAAGCATCAGGATCAAATTCAAGCCGCGCATATAAATAGCCTTGATCTGTCAACTTGTGATTGCTTGTCCAGTTTGAAAGCGCAAGCAATGGTGCTGGAATATTACTAGCATTGCCCACAGTCACCGGATAAATATCAGCTAGGCCATTATATTTTGACGGGCTGGTGACGTTGCTGCCACTAAGCGTTAAAGCCTCATCATTAAAAAACACTGTGGTAAATTGCTCTAGTTCGTGCGCCGCCAGAACGATAACCAAATGCAAATACTGATCGTTGTCAGTCGCCTCAATAAACGCAAAAGTACCGCCAACGCGGGTTTCGCCATAGATCAGCTTGCGGGTGGCGTTTGATGATCGCGCTGTGATAGTTTTGGATTGGTCAACGCCGCCATTGCCGCCGCCACCGATGTTTGGCTGCTTTGGCTTTGGCGCAAGTGCTTGTGATGCGGCAGTCAATGCAAGATTAACCGCAAACGTGCCAGCAAGATAAGTCATCGTGATAGCTGTGCCAGCAATGTAAGCTGTACCGGCAGTTGCGGCTGTTGCGACTAATGCTGGAATAACCGCCTGTGGCATTTTACACCTTCCACGCTTTCTTTGCCGACATTAGCGGCAGAAAAATCAAACCATCTTTGCTCATTGCGGCAACCTTATCACCGACCACCAATGATAGCGCATCACCTAGCGGCGTGTCTATTAGCGCAACATCGCCGCGCTGCGCTTCAAGCACCTTTATTTCGCGCAACCTAGCCCCGACACTGGCCGCAAGATCACCCGCGCCTATCTTTAGCAGTGCCCTTGCCGATCCCGCTGCGGAACGATATTTGCCGATGAAATCATCAAAGCGTGACGATCCGCAAATGGCTTTTTCTGCATACAAACAAAACAAAGCGCAATCAGCCTTGCCCCATTCAAATTTTTTATGCCGCCATTCTTCGATATGATCGTTCAAGCGTGTCGGCCAATCTACTAGCCGCCCCATTTGATAGATGCCTCTTGCAACGAATTGACAAACTCAAAGCCCTTATCGGTGGCATCAAGCCCTTTCTGATCTTCGCTAGTCCAACGGCGCAAGCGTGGCCGTTCCAAATCAATCAATCGGCTTTCGGCAGTCATTGTGATGGTGCAACTATCGCCATCTTCGGTGATGCTCATCACATCCATCCGACCAGAAAACACTTTATAACTGCTAACTGTGCCGCTGGTTATCGCGCCGATATAGATGTTTGCAATCCGATATTGATAATTTTCCGATAAAGCTGTTGATAAGATGCTTGCGGAAATGCCATCAAGCGTCATTGAAATGCCTTTTGCACCAATTTCCGCAGTTTCTTCGATAGCAGAAACCTTGATTATTGACCCGCCGCCGGTATAGGTGTCGCCGTCAATTGTCAGATTGCCGTAACCGTTCCAGACCCGCAGCGTGCCACTGTCAAACTCAAGTTCAGCCGCCAGAAAGCCGGTAAAGCTATCGGTCGCAAATTCGGATGGAACACCGCTGCGGCTCATAATGCTTCAACCGCTGAAAAGCTGATTGAATAAAACCCAGCATTATTGATCGACCACGTTGCGTCATTGCTTTCCAAACGGAACAGCCCTTTTGCATTACTAACCACAACAGTCGCGCCATCAGCCGGTGATGACCGCAAATCCGGCCACAGGTTTAACGTGGCTTCACCGCTGGCGTTTGTGCTTACATTTTCCAGCACTTTGTAAAGGCGTGCAGATGATGCACTGCCAAGCTGGATATAATCACCCGCCAAAAGATAGCCAGTTACCGATGCTGGTAAACCGTCAATGTTTAGATTATTGCCGGTCTGACTTGCACCGTTCACAACCGGCGTGCCAGCCGCAGATGCCGCTGATCCGCGTGGCGTTGCTGCATTCGGATCGCCTAACAAGAACGTGCCAAACTGACCGCGCAACCGCAGCAAAAAAGCATTCCAATATTCACTGTCATCGCGCTTGACCGGCGGGATCGCAATCATAGCCGACCAGCGTGCGCCAGCGTGCCGAACGACTTGCTGTGATAATGTGAACGGGCTTTGATTAATTGAAACAACGTCAGTTGCGGTAATTTCAACCCGCGCTACCCCTGTTTGCGTTGGAAATGATAATGGATAAGTTTCAGCCATAACTATGCCCCAAATGCGCTTGCGTATGAACCGCCGCGCCGTCTTGCTTCAAGCACCGCCGCTTTTGATGCTTCTTGTATTTGCGGCAACATACCAATCACTTCAGCGCGTACTGTTTGCGATACGCCAGCCGATAGGTTGATGGTCTGGTTGACCACTACACCGCCGCCGCCTAGCTTGTTGTTTGGCACTATAGACCCGCTTTGATTTGGCACAAACATTTCTGCGCCGCGTTCGCCAACCATATAAGACTGACCGCCACGAACAGCACCACCAATCGCTTTACCGCCACCAAAGCCAAACAAGCCGCCGATAAAGCTGCCGATGCCACTAACCAACCCGCTGCCACCGCCAGCCATACCAGCCGCAAGCGGTGCTGTGATGTTTTTCTGAATATTGATGCGGATTAGATCGCTAATAATTGACCGCGCCATAGACTTAAACGCATCTTTTGCGCTGGCTGTTCCCATAGTCACGTCAACAAGTGCATCTTCAAGCGACTTGATACCACGCACCGCTGCGCTTTCCATATTCTTTTGAAGGTCTTTTGCGCTGTCAGCCAATTCCATTAACTGCTTGCGATAGGTCTTGCCGGTTTCATTGCCTTGTTCCATATTCCCGTTCAAAGAACCAACGGCATCGGAAGTGCCTTGAACCGCTTGCCGCAAATCTTCAAACAAACTGACATTTAGTGTTTTAGGCAACCTGTCAAATTGCTTTGAAAACTTCGCAATACTATCAGCAAAATCCCTAGCAAACACCGATGACAAAACAGCCGCAGCGTCAACCATTCCGAAGATGACGCGCTGTGATCTTTCACCAAAGCGATAAATGGCTTTTGCTATGCTTTCAACTAGATTGATCACACCTATTGCCAATTCTTTTGCAAACTTTTTGATCCCGCCAGCCGTTTCAATAGCTTTAACAAGTTTGTTTCGCATCAAATCAACGATGACGCGCAATGCCGGTGCTAATGCTGCAACCAATTGATCACGCACGCCGCCAAACATTGTTCCCAGCTTCATCATCGCGTCATTGGCTTCTTCAACGCCTTTGACCGCGCTTGATGACAGGATGAAGCCAAGCCCTTCAGCATCTTGGAACATCTGTCGCAGGGCTGCGCTGCCGCCTTCCAGCGTGTTTACAAACGCCACGCCTTCACTGTCAAACAACTTAAACGCCAAACGCACCTTATCGCCGCTGCTTTGCACGTTATCAAACGCATCAGCCAGCTTTAGCATTTGCTTATCAAGTGGTTGTTTAGCTAGTTCTTTGGCGTTAAGGCCAAGTTCTTTCAACGCATCTTTGGCTTCGCCAGTGCCGTTTGCAGCCTCAGACAGCCGCCGCGTAAACCGCTGAACCGCCATATCGACCGTGCGCGTTTCAACGCCAGCCAGATTAGACGCATATCGCAGCTTTTGCAGTGCTTGACTGGTGACGCCCAGCTTTGTGGCAGTTTTGCCTAGCGTGTCGATGCTTTGCAGTGATGACTTGACCAGCAAGCCAATACCAGCCGCACCAGCAACAGCGGTCAGACCGACCTTGAAGTTGAACAGTGCTTTGCGAACAAGCCCTAGTGATTGGTTTAACTTGCGGAACGTGCCGCGTGTAAGGTCTTTCGCGGTGATGGTAAAATTAAGATTTTGATTTGCCATCTTCGATCACCTTAAAGTATGCGAACCATTCATTCAGTTCTGTCAGCGTCAATTCTTCAATTTCGGCTTGTGTCTTGTGTAGGCGATCCGCCAAGGCCAGCATATTCAGCCTCAACGGGTCGCCCTTTAGTTTTTTTCCGCATCCCCAACGCTTTCAACATCGCCAAACATCTGCCCAGCAATATCAGCAATTAAGGCCACGCTATCACCCATTAGGTGCATCTTGTCTTCTAACGTAAACATTCGCTTGCCATCAGCATCTTCAGCTTTGGTAATAATCAGATCAACCATTCCGCTGATCGTCATATTGTTCAGAAAGTCTTTGTGCTTTCTTTGCAGCTTGTCAATGTCTCCGGCGGTAATGGCTCCAGAATAAATAACCAATGGCTGACCATCTTCGCCCCACTCATCAACTTTAATGACCTTGCGGTCGCGGTTTCGCCTTGCGGCGATCTGTTCTCCCAAACCCATAATTTACCCCTTAAACGGTTGTTTCAGTTAAGCCGCCAGTGCCTTGAAAGCTGTATGTAGCGGTGTTGATGCCATCAGATGTTACACCAAGTGAAAAGCTAGTGACAATCGCTGAACCTGTCAGCTTGTGATCGCCAGATGTGTTGCCTTCCATTTGCAAGTTCAAAGTGATGCTATCACCAGCGCGGCAGTTTGTTTGCGCTGTGTCAGTATCGTCAAAATAGGTTTCAACAGTACCGGTGAAATCCTTGAATGATGCCACATATGTTTTGGCTGTGTCACCCATCACTGTGTCTTCAATAGTGTCAGCGGTTTCATCCAGTGAAAAGCTGATCACTTCAGCCATTACGTCAGTGCCGATTAGGACTGACCCATCGTTTCCTTTAAAAGTCGCCATTGGTTAATCTCCTAAACGGCAGTTTCAACGTCATTTTCTTTGGTGCGATATTGCACCGATATTGTGAACCGACCAACGGCCACCGGCTGTTCACCGTCACCCGAAAAATCAGCTTCAAACGCAACAACCTGTGCATCTTTTGCCAGATTATTCAGCGTTACATCAGCGGCAATGGCTTCTTCAACCTCAACCGCAATTCCATCCAGCGCATTATCATAATTCGCTGTGCCAATTACATATGCCTCAACAACAACTTCCAAAACCCGATTTACCGAACGCGCCAGCGTGATTGTATCAAATTCGGTGGCTTCGCTCTTGGTAAAAATACACAATGCCGGAAGCTTTGTCTGTTCCAGCGGAAAGATACGGCTGCGAAATACATTGCTGCCGGTTGTGGTCAATCCCGTTAGTGCTGTCACGATCTGGTCGCGGATTTGCTGACGAACGTGCGCCATTATTGTTTCTCCAAAACCAGCGTGGTCATACCAGTGCCGTCATCTTGCACAATCCGCATTGTATAGGCCACCGCGTTGATCGTGATAGTGTCGCCTTCAACGGCTGTGGATACGTCTGCGGTGCGGCAAACAAATCGTGGTTGCTGTAATGCAAAGCCAACGCCCCCACCAGCGTCAACCTCAACGAAATCGTTGTCAAAGATGCCATTGATTGTGCCGCCGTTATAGGTTGCCGTAACCCCAAAATCATCAACGCCAATAAAGATGGCGCGGTCATTTGCGGTTTCGACAGCCATTAGTCAGCATCCACTTCAACGGCCTTTGCCTTTTTAGCTGACCACAGTTTTGCATAGCCGCGATCAATCAGCTTGTTCGCCTCATCTGCGCGAACATCGTGGTCTTCACCGGCAAGCATAATACCGACTGATCCCGCTTGGCAGTCTTTGATCGTTGTGATTTTAATCAATTTATTTGGCATTTTTCTTTGTGTTCCGCTTTACAAGACTGGCCGCTGATTTCTTTGTTAGGCCAATAGCCCGATCAGTGATGCCTTGCTTTTCTTCATAAACTTCGACCTTGCCAGTGTTGACCAGATCAAGCCCCACATTATCAGTCACTTCGACAATATCGCCAACAACGTACGCTTTCCCGCCGATTAGAATATTGCGCTTGCATTTGATTTTCATATTAGACCCCTATGGGAAAAGCAGGGCGACCGGAGCCGCCCCGCTAGTTATTTAGGCATCAATGTCGAGGCACGCAGCAAATGACTGTGCGTGACGAACAGCAATGTCGAGTTCTTGCATAACGCGGATGCGAACCGCGCCTGTCGAACCGGCTGTGTAAGGGTCGATCAAGATGTCTGGTGTGCTGAAGAAGCCCATCATTAGCTGGCTGAAGTCACCGTAGATCATTGCAGATGCAGTGGTCAGTGTGCCTTTTGTCAGGTCAGATGGTACGTTGTTGGTGATCGCAAGGTCATAACCATAAAGGCTGTTCCAAGGCGCATCCAGCAACATTACGCTGTCAGTTGACGCAACCTTTGAAGTTGAAGCCATATGTGACTTAACTTTCGGGTTGGTCAAATAGGCAAGGGTGTTGCCGTTGATTGCAGCGTTGTCAACTTCGACTTCTTTGACCAGATCAGTGATTGCTTGCCAAGTCAGATCGCCACCGTTGGTTCCGATTGCGACTGAACCGATACCGGCTGTTCCGGTGATGCCGGTTGGCTCATTAGAACCGCCGCCCTCGATAGCAACATCTTCAACCTTTTGAGCAATTGCGTTCAACAGGTCATCGCGGATGATTTGCTCAACAGATGGATCAGACTGGATCATCAGCAAACGGCTGATATCTGTGAATGCACCCAATGACTTTGGTGACATTGTGATCTGCGAGAAAACAGCATTCACTTCAGATGTTGCGCCATTCTCAGCAACGAAACCGGCTGAAACACCAGTTGCAAGCTTTGGAATAGCAACATCGCCTTTAAGGCCAGTCATAAAGCGTGCGCCAAGCTCATTGAACACCAAGCGCGAACGCAGTGCATCAACAAACTGATCACCAAGATGATCTGTGCCGACCAAGTGACCACCGGCTGTGGCTGTGCCAACAGTCAGGTCACGCTTGCCGCCCCAAAAGCTGTCTGGTGCGTAGAAACCGCGTGCTTCGCGGCCATTGTTCTTTGCAATCTGCTCAGAAACTTCACGCTCAAGACCCTGCAAGCCAGAACCGTTCACCAAGCCGCGAACAGCTTTGATGAATGAATATGACCGCTGCTCTTTTTCTGACATATCAACCGCACCGGCTGACTGCTCTAATGGCTTGCCTTCGCCAATGGCGTCAAGCAATGTTGCGCGGAATTGTGCAACAGACTGACCAGCACCAATAGCTTGATCGGCTAGGTCACGGCGGTTGTGTTTAACGGCAAGATTGATGATCTCGCTGGCATTCTTTTGGAAATCGCGCTTGGCTGCTTCAGCGGCTGCCTCACGGATTTCATCGTGATTTACTTCAGTCATAACTTTTTCCTTTGACTTGATAGTAGGTTCGATAAATTCAGCATTGCGATTTACGCCCACACCGGCATCGGCTGGCACGCTCACAATACTAGCTTCGTATGGCAACCAAGAAGAAATACCAACTGTCCCATCGGCTCTCTTGTCTTCCATTGTGCGGATTTGATAGCCGATGCTGACGTTGCTTCGTATCCCATCCTTAACGTCTTGATACACCTCTTGAGCCAGTGCGCTTTTTCCAAAGCGAACCACAGACCGCAACTTGCGATCTGATTGATCCAAATAGGTGCGTTCAATGACGCCAATTTGTTTTGTCAGATCGTGATCCAGCAATAGTGGCGCGTGGCCGCTGTTCAATCGTGACAAATCTGCCGCGCCATCATCGTGACGCAAAACCTCTAAACCGAAAGAACGCTCAACGGGTTCTTCAGATGAAATCGACATT
>Ga0222715_10001601_pt1 | contig 21473 bp, 19 predicted proteins | sample C33_9DmetaG_FD_165056 | JGI IMG/M metagenome (GOLD analysis project Ga0222715, IMG submission 165056) | Estuarine water microbial communities from San Francisco Bay, California, United States - C33_9D | ecosystem: Environmental > Aquatic > Marine > Unclassified | place: USA: California... | reverse complement strand
ATGATGGGTTAAAAACTACTATTCCGAGTAATACTATTGCAAATAAAAAAAACAGTTTGTCTGATATTTCAATTTTCATTTTGTGGCCAGAGGCAGAATCGAACTGCCGACCCCTTGTTTTTCAGACAAGTGCTCTACCGACTGAGCTATCTGGCCAATTATTTAATTATATATTCGAAAAAAAAGAAGTAATAAAATTTTTATTTCTTCTTACATGAGATAATTTAATATTGTGAAAAAAAAATTATTAATTTTACAAAACGCATTTCACTTCAGATCATTTAGTTTTTTTAAATATATTTTTTTTAAGAAAAGAAGAAGAAAAATAAAGTCAAAAGCTACCAAATATTTTTATGAGTTGCCTTGTATAGACTTTGATGAGTGGGCTTCAACGCAAAATAAAGATTTATATTTAGAGATGAAAAAATTTCAAGATGAGTTTGTACTATTTGAAAAAAAATTTGATTTTTCTCATTTAGGAGGAAGCAGGGGTTTAGATCAATTTAGTGCATTGTATTTTTTTACAATTTTATTAAAACCTGAATTTATTTTGGAAACAGGTGTAGCTAATGGCTATTCAACCTTCAGTTTTCTATCTGGTATCCATCAAAACAAAAAGGGCTTTTTAGTTAGTAATGATTTACCACCTCTTGATATAAAAAAAGAAAACTGGGACTACATAGGACAAATGGTTCCAGAACAATTTAAACCAAAATGGAAATTATTTTTAGGAGCTGATAAAAATAATTTAAAAAACATAACCAAAAACTATGATTTTGATCTAGCCCATTTTGATAGTGATAAGACTAAATCAGGAAAGATGTTCTGTATAGAAACAGTTATTAAAAACAATTTCAAGCACCCATTAATTTTGATAGACAATTGTGCAGATGACTTTTTTTGGCAAGGGCTGAAAGTAGAAAATTACAGTAAATTTATATTTGAGCAAAACAAAAAAAGATTCGGAGCTCTGATTTATAAAGAACACTTAAGTAGGTTACTACTCGACTAAAGCGGGGACGACGGGATTCGAACCCGCGACCTCCTGCGTGACAGGCAGGCGTGAACTCCAGACTTCACCACGCCCCCGAGAAACTAATTCTACTTAATACTAATAATTATTGTCTATATTTAATTTATTAAAAAAATTATTTTACAAAACTTATATTTCAACCAGCATCTTTATAATTATTTATTAGATTTCCTAATATTCCAACAAAGATTGTCTGAATACCAAACAGAAATAAAAGGCTAATTAGATTATCATTTTGAATAAATTTTTCATTTATACCAGCGTTAAAAAGATAAATTTGATATGAACTTATAAGAACTGAGATAAACATAAGTAAACTGCCTAATTTACCAAATGTAGAAAGTGGTTTTAATGAGGAGTAAATTATGAAAATTTGCCAAAACACTTTAAATGGATACTTTAAACTAACAAAACTGCTTCCATGAATTCTTTTGTTAAAAGTAATGGGTACCTGTTTAAATTTGTAACCTAATATAGAAGCCTCAATTAACACTTGTTGTGTGTAGTTATAATTACCTAGCATTCTAATTTTTCTTGCAAGATCTATTTTCATAGCAATGAATCCAGGTTGTGAATCTGTAATTTTATAACCCGTTAACCATTTTGTAAGTGAACTAAAAAATTTGTTACCCACTTTTCTAATAAATTCCATTTTGTATTTTATTTCTCCATTAAATCTATCGCCATAAACTAAATCTACTTCTTCATTTATTTCATTTAGAAGTAGGTCAATTTCTTCAAGATTATGTTGGAGGTCTGCGTCAACTTTAACAACATAATCTACCTCCAGTTTTCTTGCCTCATCGATACCGCTTTTTACCGCACTGGCTAGTCCCAAGTTTTTTTTATGACTTATTAAGAGATGATTAAGATTTGCTGTTTTAAGAATTTCGAGAGAATTATCTTGTGATCCATCATTAACAAATATAAATATAAATTCGGGCCGTACAATTTTTTCAATATTTTTAAACAAAATTGGTAAACTTTTCGCTTCATTAAACATAGGTATAATAATTGCAGTTTTTTTCATACTTCCTCTTTATCAATATTAGCTAGAAAAAGTACTGCTGGAATTAATAAATGTGTTGCATATCTTGGTATAAAGTGAGTAAAAAAAGCAAAAAATCCCCAAAGAGTGATTAAAAACAAAGAAGACAACGAGACTTTTTTATTTAGTAAATTACTTAAAGATTTTAGTAATGCATATGGAATAAAAAACAGTCTTAAAAATGATAATACTTCTTTTACAAATATAGAAATATTTTCAGGTAGTGAGTAAAACTCGGTAAATTCAAAATTTATAGAAGGAAATATCCCCCTATACCCAAACACCGTGCTCAACAACAAATGTTGAGAAAAGTTTTCTTTAATCAAATCAGTCGAAACAGTATTTAGAATCTTTTGCTGTTCAGTATATGTTTTAGACTCAAAACTTACTATTTCTAATCTACTTCCTACAGCACCAGTCAAATTTTTGGCCATTTTATACGAAGAGTTTGAGTTTGACCTGTCGTAAAGTATATCAGATCCAGAATCTATAACATAGCTCCAGAGGCTACCTTGTATTGAACCAAAAATAAATGGTTTAGCCGGTGTATAGAATATATAGCCAGCGAGTATTTGTTCAAAACTATTTGTACTGTATTCCGCTCTAATTGATAAAACTTCTGCTGCACGTCCAGTAATTGAAAATTCATTAATAGTTAAATAATTTCTAGTCATCCACATTAATGATGGAAGTAGCAAAACAAGCATGACAGCAAACCATTTTTTTAAAGATTCTTTTTTATGAAAAAAATATATCGTAAACACAAACGGTAGTAAATATAAAAATACAGCGTTGCTCAATGGCAAAATACTAAAAATAAATAAACTCCAATTTTTTTGTTTGTAATAGTTATGAATACTTGTAGTTAATAAGAAAACAGTAATCAAGTCTTTGTATTCAATGGGAAGCATTAATAATAATGTGATTGATAATAAAATACTAAAAAATGTGGAAAAACGGCGATTTAAATTTTTAAAGATCAAAATAACAATAGAAATTTTTAATAAATAAGCCAGAAATACCAAAAGTTCTACTTCTTCATCGAAAGCATCACAACGAATGGATAAACAATTTTCTATAGGAATATTATTTGAAAAGTTTTGAACTCTCATTATTGAGGCAATTATTAAAGGATAAACCGGCTCACCCCTTCTGTAGCCAAGTTCTAATTTTGAATTTTCATCGATGTTGCTATTGATAACTTCTCTTTTGTATTCTCCTGAATTAAAAATTCCATAACCAATTTCCCAGTATTGGATTTCATCACCTTCATTAGGAATTGACGCCAAGTCACTTTGGTAATTTGGAATTAGAAACAGTATTGAAACAAAAATTATAAATACTAGTTGCTTCAATTCATTTCCTTTGAAAATAAAATAATTCTAATTAGGTGGACAATAATACTAATAAAAATTGTTGAAAGTACCACATACGGAAAGTACTGGCTAATTAAAGAAAAAATAAAATAATCAATTAAAAACAAAATAATATTTAGTCTTAAAAATAAAAAAAATGATGAGCTATTAATACTTCTTTTAAGCGTAAACTTACAATGCAAAAAGTAACTCTGAAAATAAATATATATTAAAATCAATCCATAAAATAATTTGTTACTTTGATTAAAAAAATCAAAAATTAAAAAAACTAATACATTCTTTATTAAATAGTTGAATCCAGATACTGTCGTAATTTTGATTGATTTATTAATCATAATTCTTTGTGGGTCGGGTGGGAATCGAACCCACGACCTTGAGCTTAAAAGGCTCCTGCTCTACCGATTGAGCTACCGACCCAATATATTACAAATTGATGGTACACGAAAAATAAAAATAAATTAAATAAACTTACTCCTCCTCTTTATTTAAAAGATCTCCAACTTTATTTTTTCCATCTTCAATGAGTTCAGTTAACTCATTACTTATTTTTTTTATAATTTCTTTAGTTTCTGACCTAATCTCTTCATCTTTAACAGTCTCATCTACAGCTGTTATTAGATTTTTAAGTATCTCTTTACTGTTTTCTAAAGTTAACTGAAAAGAGTCTTTAAGATCGTCAATTGAATTTTCACTTACTACCTTATCTTTTATTTTCTTTTTAATTTCTGATACATCATTAGATATCTCATCCCATGAATTATTTTGTTGGTTATCCATTATTTAATAATATCTATATGGTTAAAATTTTGCTTTATCTTTAAAAAGAAGATTTGGATTCTTATTTATCCTCTGTTTTGCCCATCTAGCTGGTGCGATTAATCTAAAAAAAGGTGGCAAAAACGGTCTTGTATATTTTAAAAATGCAAGATTAAAACCAAGAATGAATGATTTTAATTTACTGTCTTTAACACTATAAAGTTCTTTAAATTCACTTGGGAGTGTATTGAAGGCTGTAAAAGCAATAAAAGGCCATATTGGTTTAATATGAGTTGGCACTGGACCTCCTGCAATAATTTCCTGAACATCTTTTGCTACATCGGTATAAATCAAATAGTTCCTAGTTTTAGACTTTTCAATAACCCAATTTTTTAAACCTTCATGAGTTTGTGGCATTTCTTTAATATTCACTAAAACTAAATCTGCAGAAAGCATATTTTCTTTGTGGTACTGATTTTTCTCTTCTTCAGTAAGCTTTTTTACTGTTTTTTCATAAAAATAAATTGAAGAAATCTGTAAACAAGCATGAACCCAAAGTAACTGTTCATGATCTAAGGCATCATATATATCGCCAGTAATTTCATCAGTACCTTTAATGACTTCATGTAATTTATTTATTCTATGAGCACTCTCATCCGCTTCTTTTTTGGTGCCAAAAGTAACAGAGTTTTGTAATGATAGGGTTCTAATTAATCTTTTCCATGGATCTCTTTGGTAAAAAGATGTTTGCCTAGCACCAGCCGCAATTAGTGGATGAGCAGCGTGCATTAAAAGTGCTCGCGCACCTCCAAAAAGTACTGTAATTTCTTTATTAACCTTCCACATCATTGAGTTTGGGCCAAAATATCCTGGATCACCATTCATATCTTTAAATTTTAGGCTACTTTATAGTTAATATTGAATTAGAAAACCATGGAATTAAATTATATAACTTATCAAGGTATTCCTAGTAATACTGCTCATGGAATACATACCTTTTCTTTAATTAAATACTTTGTAAAGAATGGATTAGATATAAAACTTGTATTTCCATTACGAGATAAGGGTGCAACTACTGAATTAACCAAGTTACAAAATCATTATGAAATCAATGAAAATTTTAAGATTGAAGCAACAAAACATTATCTTCCTTTTGGTCTAAAAAAATTTCTTAAGAAATATACATATTTATTCAGTCATATTTTATGGTCTTTTTATATTTCAAAAAAATACAAAAAAAACAGTAAAGATTTAGTTTTTACTTTGTCAGATTGGGTTTTCTATTTCTTGTCAAAAAAAAATATTAATGTAACTTACGAATGTCACGACTTAACCGTTATTAGAAAAAAATTAATTAAGAAAGCCTTACTTTTCCCCAATTCAAAAATAATTTGCATTAATAAATTTGTCAAAGAGGACCTAGGTCTTGAAGAAAGTAAAAATGTTGTTGTATTGGAAAATGGATTTGATCATGAAGTATTTTCTCAAAAAATAAAAAAAGAATCTCCAATTAGGGTTTTGTTTGCAGGAAACTTAGAAAGATTCGGTAAAACAAGGGGTATTGAGCAAATTATCAAATATTTTTTAAAAACTAATTTTTCAAAAAAAGTCCAGCTTCATATCTTTGGAGGTCCTACATCACTAGTAGAAAATTTAAGACATAAATACAATCATGAGAGTTTATTTATTCATGGACATATAAAGAGATCAGAACTATCCAAAGAAATGGCAATATCTCATATTGGAGTGCTCACTAATATTGAAAGTACCCATTCACAAAGACATACTTCTCCACTTAAATTTTATGAGTACATTGGCTCGGGATTAAAGGTACTAGCTACAGATGCTTTAACACATAAATCTCTTCCGTATCAAGATTCAGTTTATTTCTTTGATTTAAATAATTTTGAAAGTTTTAAAAATTCAATTAGTTTAGCGATTGATAATATAACAAAAAACGAATCTTTAAATTATGAGAAGTCAACAATTGACTTTAGAGTTAAAGCGATTATAAAGTTTATCTCTGCGCGCCCGGAAGGACTCGAACCCTCAACCCCCTGATCCGAAGTCAGGTGCTCTATCCAATTGAGCTACGGACGCAAAAATCTAATAATTTTTTGTTTCTATATTCCCAAGAGTAGTTGGGTATATTCTTCTTAGAGTTTTCTATAAGTTGTTCTCTAATCTTTTTATTCTCTAGAAGATATTTTATTTTTAATTTAAAGTCTTCGTAGTCATCATGTTTGAAATACTCAATACCTAAACCAGAATCTTTTAGTTCTAGATTGCTTTTTATGTCTGAAGCAATAACTACAGCACCACTTGCTGCGTATTCAAAAATTTTTAGTGGAGAAGCATAGTTTGACATGTGATAGTCATCTGGGTATGGAACTATTCCAATATCAAGGCTTTTCATATAATCAGGAACTTCATATTTTGGTATTTTGTACAAATGGTCAAATTCGGTTTCATTATCTTGAAAATCTTCAATAATTTCATCAATTTTTTTACTAGGACCACCAATTAAAGTTAATTTAAAATCAAAATCTGTGGAAAGTTTTTTCAATTCGTTAAATGCTTTTCTTACTCCTTTGTCCTTACCATATGTTTCTAGCATTCCAATGTATCCAATGTTTAATTTATTTGTTTTTTTTCTTGAACTTTCTTCTTTGTAGTCATTGATACTCACACCATTAGTTAAATATATTGTTTTCTCAGGTGAAAGCTTGTAAAGCTCTTTGAATGAAGTTTGTGAAGTACCAACAAAAATTACATTCTTATACTTAGAGAGTTTATTAATAACATATTTTTGAATATATTTTCCTGCTCCATGCTTTTCGTATATAAGCGTAGCTTTTGAAGACACCTGCCTAAGTAATATATTTGGGTTAGTTGACCATAGGTAATCTTCCATGCTTATGTAGGAATTTAAATTTTTAGACCATAAATTGGCACCCAGATTCCAAATAATTTTTGTTATAAAACTCGGAAGAATTTTATAAAATCTATATTTAGTAAAATCATAGTTTTCGACTTCTATGAAGTTTATTCTTGAATTTTTGTAATACTGTGCAGGAGATATTTCTATTGTCTTATCGTTGTTTGTTTTTGAGTAGTAAACAGTTACAGTAGTTTTATTGTCTATAAACCCGTTAGCAATATCAATAATATGCGAACCGTATGCTTTTTCAGTTGGAAACCTTCCGTAAACTAACAGACCTATTTTTTTCATTACATGATTAATACTAATTAATTCAATTAATTTAATAAGTTATTTATTTCCTAATTACAATATATATAGTGAAAGCGTTAATTACAGGAATAACAGGTCAAGATGGAGCCTACTTGGCCGAACTTTTACTTGAAAAAGATTACGAAGTTCACGGCACTGTAAGACGCTCATCATCCATAAATACAGAGAGAATAGATGGTTTAATTTCTAAATATTCTAATGATCATCAACTGAATCTTCACTATTCAGATCTTCTAGATTCCTCTTCAATAACCAACCTACTTAATAATATTGTTCCAGATGAGGTATACAATTTAGCTGCCCAATCGCATGTTTCGGTGTCATTTTCGAACCCAATATTCACAACCCAAATCGGTACTCTTGGATCTATTTCAATACTTGAGGGTATTAGGCACCTTGATAAAGATGTAAAATTTTATCAAGCTTCCTCATCTGAAATGTTCGGAGGGACTAGTAAAGAAAGCTTAAATGAAAAATCTTTGTTTGATGCTAAAAGCCCCTACGGAGCTTCAAAAGTTTTTGCTCATGAAATTACAAAAATATACAGGGAATCTTATGACTTGTTCGGAGTAAATGGAATTCTATTTAATCATGAATCACCACTAAGGGGTGAAACCTTTGTCACTAGAAAAATTAGTAAAGCTGTAGGGAGAATATCTGTAGGAGTTCAAGAAAGATTGACTTTAGGAAATCTTGATGCAAGTAGAGACTGGGGATATGCCAAAGATTATGTTGAAGGTATGTGGAGAATGATGCAACATACAACTGCAGAAGACTGGGTTCTAGCCACAGGGATAACAAAAACAGTTAAAGAATTTGCTGAAGCAGCTTTTAATTTTGTTGGTTTAAATTGGGAGGATTATGTAGATGTTTCTGAAAAATACTTTAGACCAAACGAGGTTGAGTATTTGATGGGTGATGCAACAAAAGCCAAGAAAATACTTGGGTGGAAACCTACAGTTGATTTTAAAGAACTCGTAAAGGTTATGGTTGAACATGATATTATAGAAGCCAAAAAAGATTTAGCTTTATTAAAGGACAATTTAATATTTCCAACCTGGGAACATCCAAAAGAACTGTAACTCATGAAAGTATTATTAGTTGGTTCTGAAGGCTTTCTTGGAGGATGGGTAAAAAAATTATTACTCAAAGATAATGAACATGAATTAGTTGAAATCCGTGGAAAAAACGACTTAGATATAACAAATATAGAGAAACTTGATAAATTTTTCATAAATCACAAACCACAAGCAGTTATAAACTGTGCTGCTTTTGTTGGAGGTATCTCCTATGGCTACAAATTTCCGGCAAAAATGCTGTATGAAAATTCAAAAATGGCTTTAAATCTTTATCAAATTTCTAATTCGAACAAAGTTTCAGTACTAGTAAACCCAATTTCAAACTGCGCCTACCCAGGACATTTAAATACATATAAAGAAGATAATTTCTTTGACGGGCCTCCACATGAATCAGTTTATAACTACGCAATGTCAAAAAGAATGTGCATAGATTTAGGTAACAGTTTTTTCAACGAGTATAACTTCACTTCTGCAAATGTCATATTGTCCAATATGTATGGTCCCGAAGATCATTTTGATATTGAGCGGTCTCATGCATTAGGCGCACTAGTAAAAAAAATATTTGACGCAAAAATGAATAATGATAGCAATGTAGAAATTTGGGGTACAGGAAATCCAGTAAGAGAGTGGTTGTATGTTCATGATGGTGCAAAGGCTTTGCTTAAATCTTTAAATCTAAAGAACGGTCACCATTTTTTTAACATCGGAGTAAAAAAAGGGATATCAATTATTAATTTAGCAAATATCATTAAAGAAAAAGTTGGATGGAAAGGAGAATTTTCATTCAATTTAGATAAACCCGATGGAGTTTTCGAAAAAAAAGTTGATGGCACAAAGGGTTCTCAACTTTTAGAATGGGAACCGGAGTTTGAATTAGAATACGGAATAGAAAAAACTATAAATTGGTACAAAGAAACATATGGAAGATAAAAATATAAAACATGTCACTTTAAATGGCGAAATATATGCTTCAGTTTTTGACCTAAGAAGTATTCCTGAAGGTCTTAATTTCTTAACTAATGACGAACCTTTCATTCAAGTAGGCACTTGGAATTACAAAAAAGATAAGGTTTTAGATGCACATTTCCATAACTATTTTGAGAGGAGTTCATACAGAACACAAGAAGTTGTCTATGTTTTACAAGGTAAGGTTAAATGTAATTTATATGAAGAGGACACAACATATATTGACTCTGCAATTGTTGAATCAGGAATGATGATTGTTCAGTATCAAGGAGTTCATGAATACGAAATGATAGAAGATTCAAAGGTTTTAGAAATTAAAAATGGCCCATACTACGGACCAGAAAAAGATAGAACACGAGTAAATGTCAGAAAAAATTAATCAAGTAGAACCAAACATCTCTGAAGAGGACATTCAGAGGGTTAATGATTATATGTCTAGTGGTGGTTGGATAACTGAGCATACACTCACTAAAGAATTAGAAGAAAAGATAGCAGATTTTGTTGGTCGTAAATATGCAGTTGCAGTACCTAATGGAACTATTGCTATCTACTTGTCATTGCTTGCTGCCGGACTTACTGCAGGTAAGCGAGTTGCAGTTCCAAATGTAACTATGGTTGCAACAATTAATGCCATAATTTGGGCAGGAGCTGAGCCTGTAATTATAGATCTAAATGAGCGCTTATGTATGTCTCTCAAATCATTACAAACAGTAGAAAAGCTTGATGGAGTAATATATGTACCATTAAATGGAAGAACAGAAGACGGTATAGCAATAGAAAACTATTGTAATGAAAAAAATATTATTTTAATCGAAGATTCTGCTCACGCTCTTGGTTCAAAGTATCAAGATAAAATGTGTGGTTCACTTGGAAGTATGAGTATATTTTCTTTCACACCTCATAAAATAATCACAATGGGTCAGGGAGGGCTAGTCTTAACTGATGACGATAGTCTTTATGAATATTTTATAAATTTAAAAACATTCAATAGATTAAAAGACAAAAGTGATTGGCATGATGGATTTGGACTTAATTTTAAAATAACTGATCTACAATCTGCACTGGGTCTTTCACAATTTGAAAAAATTAATGAATTTGTAAAAGTAAAAAAAGAAATGTTTCAAATTTATAAAAATAGTTTTGAAGATTATAATTTTATTGATTTTTTTGAATATGAAACTCCTTGGTTTGTTGATTTAATTTGTGCATCAGTAAGAGATAGAGATTCTTTAAAATACCTTCTTGAAGAATGCAATATTTTAACTAGAGAATCCTACCCTGCTTTAAGTAAGCAAAGTTTTCTACATAGTGTTGAGAAAACGAATCTAGATTTCTCTGAAAATATTTCTGAAAACATTCTTTGGTTACCGTCTTCTACTAATTTAACAAAAAATCAAATAGCAAAAGTTGTTGATGAAATTGCTAGTTTTTGGGCAGTAAAAGATTTTTAAAAGAATGAATACACTAAACACTGAATTAAATGACGTTTCTTTAATTATTGCGACTTACAATGAAGAAGAATCACTTGGTTACGTTCTTGATGAGATAAAAGACTTTAACCTAGGCGAAATTATTATTATCGATAAAAATTCAACAGATAATACAAAAAATATTGCAGAAAATTATGATGTAAAATTTATAACTCAGTCACAAGAAGGTTGGGGAGGTGCTGTTAAAGAAGCCATAGGTCTATCCTCCAAAGATTATATAACATATATGGATGGAGATGGTTCTTACAATCCAAAAGCTTTACATGAAATGAAGAGTCTAATAAAAGACTTAGACGCAGTATTTTGTTCAAGATATAAAGGTGGTGCAAAGAGTCCCGATGATACATTTATTCGTGCAATTGGAAATAAACTTTTTACAAATTTTGTTAGATTTAGATTTGGTTGTGAAATTACAGATTCTCTTTTCTTTTATCCGATGTTTAATAGAGACATCTTAAAAAAAGTTAACCTTCAATCGGATGACTTCACACTGTGTTTGGAGCTTCCTGTAAAAGTTCATCAAAATAAATTTAAATACACTGAAATCCTCAGTGAAGAAAGAGAAAGGTATGCTGGTAAAACAAAAGTCAATGCTTTAATTGATGGTTTTAAAATACTGAAAGGAATTTTTTCAATAACAAGATAGTATGAAATTACATTTAGGTTGCGGTAAAAGATATATAGAAGGCTTTACACATATTGATGTAGCCAAATACGATCATATAGACTTTGAAATACCGGTTGATAAGCTAGATATATTTTCTAATAACTCTATAGATGAAATTTATGCTTCTCATGTTGTTGAGTACTTTGATAGAGATGAAGTAAAGATTGTACTTGAAGAATGGTATAGGGTACTAAAACCAGGAGGGATTTTGAGGCTTGCAGTTCCTAATTTTAATTCTTTAATTAAGGTTTATGAAAAATCAAATGATTTGAATAATATACTTGGACCCTTATATGGTAAGTGGAATATTGGTGATGAAAGTATTTACCATAAAACTGTTTATGATAAACAAAGCCTAACGGATATCCTCTTAGAAGCTAAATTTCATAATGTTTTAGAGTGGAATTGGGCAATAGTTTTCAAAGATTTAGTTGATTATGATGATCATTCTCAGGCATATTTTCCACATATGGATAAATCAAATGGAATACATATTAGTTTAAATTTGGAATGTACTAAGTGAAGTCAAAACAAGATAAGAAACATTTTTATCTTGTTTCAACAATACATCTAATAATTTTTATTCCTTTTGTTATACAAAAAACAATTGGTCCAGATTGGGATTCATACGCATTAATTGGAACTATTACAAACTTGTACAAAGATTCTCTGTACTTGCCTTCTAGACCCCCAGGTTTTCCTGTTTATGAATTTTTCTTAACGGGTCTTTACTCATTATCAAATGTTTTAAATATAGAATTTGAAGTCGTATTTATTTTAAGCCAGTATCTATTTGTTCTTGCTAACAACTATCTGATTTATAAATTTTTCCTAAAATTACCATACAAAAATTATTTACTTTATTACGTAGCTGTTTTATCACCTATATATTTAACCAGTGGCTTATCTATTATTGATTATCACGCAGGTTTATTGTTTGGGTTTTTAGGAATATATATAGCGCTCTATAAACCTCAGTCAATATATTTTGTTTCTATATTCTTAGCTATCTCTTCTGGTATAAGATTATCCAACCTTTTATTTTTTATTGTCGTTGTAGGCATATTGCTAGGAAATAAAATTGAATTTAGAAAAATTGTTTACTTCTCTTCGATCACTTTAATTTTATCTTTTGTAATTTACATTCCAGGATATATAAATCTATGGAATTCATCCCTTTCAAACAACTTAACAAATTATTTTGATATGGTATGTGTTTTGAACTTAACCAATATTGATCATTCATTACTTGATCGCTTAGGAAGGTTTGTTTTGAAACAGTTAGATTTTTTGGGTATCGTAGGTTCTATTGTTGCACTAATCTGCCTTACTAAGATTCGAAAAGAGAAGATATACAATAATTATTATTTTTTTATGATTTTTATTCTTTTTCAAATCAGTTTTTTAAGACTACCTACTGAAGAGGGTCATTTACTCCCAGCTTTTATAGCCTTTATTTTTATGCTTAATTCTTTGAAAATTAAAAAAGTATTCTTAATAGTTATTTTTGTTTCTACATTATTAAGCAACTTCATATTTATAAACATTTATGATGTAGATATCCCAGATCAAGCAACTGAAATTTATTTTAATTTTGAATTAGAGCAAGGATTACTTTTTAAAGACTTTGAAGCTAGAGAGGGTATAGCTAAAGATAAAAAATATCATTATGAAAATTCTTATTACTCAATTAAAGATGTGTGGAAAGAGGGATGTCCTAATTAATTAATAATTAGTTTGTATTGAAAAGTATTGAAATAAAATTCTGCAGAAGTACAAAATTTTTTATCCTGGAAGTTAATTTATATCCACCATCAACTTTTTCTATATATCCTGTATAGAGCTGCTCTTCAATTCTTTTATCTAAAAAAGTATCATTATTTGTAATTTTTTTTATTTCATTTCTTAACTCATCTTTTGTTATTACAGTATCCACTTCTTCTTGTGTAAGGTTATTCAATAAACTTACAGATACGGACCTCTCATAACTCACTGGGAATAAGACAAAAAAACCAAAATTCATAGAGAAAACCATAATTATAATAATTAGTATATCGACTGCCTTTTTCCTGAATAAATAATAGTTAATGAGTGTCGAGATTAGCAGTAAGTAAATTCCATTGAAGAAATAAATATTAGTAAATTTAAAGAAATCAAATTGAAGCAAGATTATGAAAAGAAAGGTTGTGCAGGTGAATATTTTTATAAAATTTTTCAATTGCGAACCCTTACTTTGTTTAGTAATTTTCTAATTTGTTCATCATTGTAAAGACTGTTTAAAGATAAAAAGCAAAGACCTATAATAATGTGTCTTGGATAGAAAAGTTCAGGATCGTAAACAAGAAATGGGATAAGATTCAATAAACCCAGAATATAGAAATTATTTTTCTTAAAAGTTCTACGCTTGATTATCGATATTAAAAAATTTAAATTAGATAATAGAAAAATACTGAATCCTATATATATTATTTCTGGACCAAGCGTCATTAATATTTTCTCATTAAAAGGGTTGATTATTATGTAGTTTAAATTCTTCAAGAGATCAAAATCTAAATTTCTTCCGTAGTTCCAACCAGTAGTAATTAATACAAATTCTTTACCAAAATATAAATTATGAATTAATGGAAGTAAAAGAATTATAAAGAAAGAAGCCCCTTTCTTAAAAGTTATACTTTGCCTATAGATAAACAGTGTGCCTAATGCAAATAAACCAGTTTCTGGCCTAATGAGAACACCAAGTGCGAGAACCAGAACCCCTATTCTTATTTTATTTTTTTTCAGTAGGTAAGTGGATATTAAAAAAAGCATTAGCGAACTTGCTTCAGACATTCCATATATAAAGATATTTCTTACATTATCTGAAATTAAGAATATTACGAAAAGAAAGGAAATAGGATTGATATTCTTTGAACATAGAAATATAAGGTTTACACATAGTGAAAGCATGGCAATCCAGACAACATTCCAAAAATCTCCAAAAAATAAATGAAGTAAATATAAAAAATATCTGTAGCCAGGAGAATACAAGAAAACACTAGCCCCACCCCTAAGCCCGTCTCCTTCAAAAATTAGTCTTGCTTGATTTTCATATGTTAAGCTATCAGAGCCTCCAGGCTTAACTATTAAGTCAAAAACATTCCATGGATAATCAATGATTATGAATGAAAGGAGTATAAAAACTTGTATGAAATTAAAGTAGGAAAATTTTGAACTGTTGAAATAAAGGTAGATTAAGAGTAAGCATAAATAAGCATAAATTTTTATAAATCTACTCCCAGAAATATCAAAATAGTAAATTAAAGATAAAATAACTGTAAATATAAACATAAACAAATAATTTCTGTTTATATTTACAGTTATATTTTTTAAATTAAAAACAACGAATGCAAGAATTACCATAAAGGAATAAAAGTTACTACTTACTCTTGAACCGCCATTTTCCGTTATTACTAATTTGGCAAATTTTTCATAAGGGTAGCCACTTTTCAATGTTGGTATTTGCTTAATTTTCCATTCAAGATAAGAATATATAATAGTCACCTGGGTAGCATCTTTTGGTACCTCAATAGTAACTGTATTTTCATTCAAATATCTAGTTGGTATCCCATAGCCAGTTGATCCGTCATTAAATTTTACAGTCACCTCTCCTATATAGTTGATTTCTAACTGGGAAGTATTTTTATCTAGTTCTTTGTAAAGTTTCATTTTAAAAGGAAGCCAATCTCGTCTTAGTTCATAAATATTAAATTTTGAATGATTTAAAAAACCTAAAGGAAAATTTGCTGAGTTAGCACCCAGCCATTGATAATTTTCATCAAGAGTTTTAAATTCAATTGTTTCAACTTTGTCAGTAAAAATTGAATTTAAGTTATTAAAACTTTTTGAACATGTTGAATCGTAGTATTCATATATAAAATTACTTTGGATAGGAGTTGAGTTGTCATCAACACAAATTAACCACAAATTTGGAGGATTTACTATAATGAAAATTTTAACAATAAATAAAATTGAAAAAAACAGAAAGCTTATTTTCAATTTTTTTTCTTCTATTTTGAAAATACATAAAATCAACATTACTAATAATAAAAATGAAGTTTTTGTATTATATGGTATTCCGGATAAGTAACCCAGACCCTTGACTGGAAATATAACAATTATTATAAATAACAATTTATAAATCATATCTTTTTTATAAAATTCATTGAGTTGAAGCTATCCTTTATATTGAAGTCATATTATATAAATTTATAATAATGCAAATTAAAAAGTTTTTGAGGAAAGTAAGTGGTAAAAAATAAATTTAAAGTTTTTTCTATTTTCTATTTTTTTTCTTCATTAATTTTCACCTTTAGTATTGGTGAAATTTTTTACAACTCAATTGATGGAACTGATTTCTATCGTTATTTTCGGTATATCGAATATTTTAATGGGTCTATAGAAACTACATCAAGAGAACAAGGTTTATTCTATTTCTGGTTTATTTCGTTATTTATTGACTTCTATGATCAGTTTTATATTGCCGATAAATGGGAGTTTATATACAGCTCTGCTATTCAGATGGGAAATTTTATTTTGTATTTAATTGGTTTATTAGGTTTATTTGTTTTTCTAAAAACCAAAAAGATAAATACAACAAAAATATTTATTTCCCTATCATTTTTAAACTTTTTCCCACCCGTATTTGGTGCAAGGTTAATAATGAAACCCGAGATGCTTGCATTCGCACTATTCCCCTGGATTTTGATAGGTTTAGATAAATACTTTTTAAACAAAAAAATTTTACACCTTCTGAGTGTTGTTCCACTATTGGCCATTATCGCAACAAGTAAAGGAACAGTTATTATTTTAATTGCTTCATCACTTCTTTTTATTTACTTCAACAAGATTAGAAAACTGAAATTTTTTGATATTGGAATTGCCTTTGCAATTTTTTTATTAATGTCATACTTTCTATATCAAGAAAATCTCAATGTTAATTCTGTAAGCATGCTCTTTCATCCGGAATTAGAGTCATATAGATATAAAGCAAGCTTTTCATTTATTTATACCCTTAGTATTAGTGATTTATTTTTAAAACCTTTTAGGAATGTTCACTCAGGGTCTCTTTTTGGAATTACGTCTATAGATTTATTTGGGGATTACTTTAATCGATACTGGGACCATGAAAGAAGTTTATTTATTTCTAATAGAAGGGAGGTTGTTTCATTTCTAGAATATCCAAGACGAAATCTCTCAGTAATTTTTTCAATTGTATTTTTTATATCAACTTTCATAAAAGAAAAGTCTTTTAAACACTCTTCATACACTAAGGTCTATTTAGTTGGTATAGCAATACTTTTATTAACATCACTTGGAGTATTTGGTCTTCATTTCAACCCAAACAAGGGAGATACAGTAAAAACACATTATTATTTCTTTTTACTAGCTTTTTCATTCATATTTATAGTTATAAAATTTTTAAATAAAACAAAACAAAAAACACAAGTAATTTTTCTCATTTTTATCTCCCTAGCTTTTTCATTTATAGTTGGCTTTCCTAAAAACTATGAAACCGATTTTAAAGAAGCACTTAGTGAAAAAATTACTACAACACTAAGTTGTCGCTTTGTCAGTCCTTATTTTAAGAATATTAGGGATCTTGATATAAAGTGCTTAACAAAACAGCTTGCTACTTGTGGTTCATACGATCAATACAATAAACCAATTGAACATGAGGATGGGTATTTAATATTTCAGGCAGATGAATTTTTTCAAAATATTAATTTACAAGACTCCGACGGGAATACGGTAACAGTTTCAGGATATGCAGAATGTTTACATTATCTTGAAGGAGGATATTTCAAAAATCAATCAGTCGAATATGTTGATAGGACACCTCAGGCCAATAGATTATTTTTGTATTTAGCCATGCTCAGCATCTTTTATATAACTTATAACAGTAGAAATGGTTTCAAAAAATAAAATATTTATTTATATTTTCAAATCTAAATTAATAAATTATTAAAGTGTGACAATTGGCTAGATACTAAATTTTTTAAATCAATATTAAATGACCACGGGAATCCAAAGATAAATATAATAATTAAAAAATAAATTGCGAATACTGAGTAATTAAAAACAGAGCTCCACCTTTTAATTAAGTCAATCAATATGAAAACAAACGATAAGGCTAATAAATGAGAATAATAATGGGTTTTAAGAGTATCTCCCTTGCCAGGGTTAAAATATGTTCCAAAAAATCCATATGCCGTTAATAATATTAAAAATATTCCTAGAAAATATGATCTCGAATATAATTTAAACGACTTACCCCTACTTGCAAACATTGAAAGAAAGATAAATATCAATGAAATTACTATAGCTACATATCTACGTATTAGATTTAAATTATAATTACTTGATTCAATTCGATTTTCAAAAAAAAGACTCCTACTATGGTCCCAGTATCTTTCAAAATAATCTCCAAACAAATCTATCAATGTAATTCCAAAAAAAGAATTTCTCATGTTATCTCTAAATGGGTTATGTATTAATTGATTGATATCAAAGTTATATATTAAACTAAAGGCTGCTTTATAGTTGTATTGTTCTACTAGTTCATGATATAAAAAGCCGACGTTATTTATTTTGTAGTCGTTATAAAAAATTAATAAACATAAAAATAAAGAAGGAATAAAAAAATAAATTAAGTGCATTACGTCAAATTCTTTAATTTTAGGAAGAAACTTTAATATTAGAAGCAAGCTTAAAGACGCTGTAATAAATGCTTTGGCAGTAAAACCTAATACAATTAATGGAATTAGATAAATAAGTTTTAGGAGTTGCTTTGATTCTAGATAAGTTTCTAATAAGTAAAGAATCCAAGGAAGAATGGAAAAAGCCAATATTTCCGGTTTCATTATCAACCTCGCTCCAAATATTGGTGGAAATAAGTTCAAAAAAGCTAAAACCATATAGATATCATTACTTTGAAACTTATAAAACTTTAGTAACTTAAAAAATCCTAAGGTGCCAAACAAATAATAAATTATATTTGAAATTTGAATGGATATATTAATTAGTGATTGCAAATCAGGTATATTAGCTACTAACGATCCCATTTCTGCAACTTTATATACAGTCCAAAAGTAGAAAACACCCTGTTCTCTTGAAGTATATTCTGCGTTGCCTAAAAAATATTCAATATATCTGTAGTACCTATTAAAGTCCGTTCCATTAGTAGAGTTGTAAAATGTCAAACCTAAAATTACTGAAAACAATAGTGAAGAGGTAAAAATAAACTGTGAAGTTTTAGTTATGTTCTTTTTCATATTATTACAATCTATATGTGATATTAATTACTAAATTAAAGATATTCATCGCAAAATATTTGTTAATTTTTATAAGTTTTTTTAAAAATATTGATATTAATGAATTCACTCGTAAGGGGATAAAGTGGCACACTCCTCTAAACGACATCGTAGGCTTAAGTTTGTATCTTTTAGGGAGTTTTGAAAAGCACAATATAAAAAAAGTAAGTAAGTACATAAACGATGAGACAACCGTAATCGATATTGGAGCAAATATTGGCACATTTACAATCGGTCTTTTAAAAAGATGCCCAGAAAAGATTGAAAAAATAATTTCCTATGAACCTGAAAAAAACAACTATAACAATCTTAAGAAAAATATAAAAGAAAACAACCTAGAATCAAAATCAGAAGTTTTCAATAAGTTTGTAGGGCTTGGCAACATAGATAAAATAACAAGCAACTACCCACTCATACATACAGGACCTAAGGTTCAAAATATCTTCCATGGGCTCAAGGGAGACTATAAGGGGGTTCAATTTAGTAATTTGAATGAGATTAATTTCAATGAAAATAAAAATTATTTTATCAAGATAGATGTTGATGGATACGAAGCTGAAGTTATGTCAGTAATAAATAAAAAGTTAAAATTTCGACCTACTATTTTAATTGAAGTCAACAAAATATTGATGGATGAAGCAGAAATAGAATATTTAGTAGAAATATTTGAAAAAAATAATTATAAATTTGTTTATTTTGGTAAAAAACTGTCATCAAAAATTATAATCAAGGACCCTCGACAAATTGGATTAGATTTGATAGCAGTTCCAGTTTAAAATTTGATAATTGTTTACGAACATTTAAGATGATTAATATAGAAGTTATCATGAAAGTTTTGAGATATGTATTATTTATTCTCGTTGTTTCATGTGGCAATAATAATGAAGGTACGCAAATCATCGTCCCCACTTCCTTACCTCCAGCAATTGAAATTCCACCTACTTCAATAACTTCAACAACTACTACCACAGTTGTAACTTATGATGGCTGTATCCCTGAAGATAATCAGGATATAAATTTTAATGACTTAAAGAATGTTCAAAATTTTCTTAATAGATATGGATTTGACGCTGGCACAGAGGATGGCTTATCCGGTAATCAAACTCGAGAGGCTATTAAAAGATTTCAAGCATATGTTGGGATTACTGTAGATGGAGACTTGGGACCAACAACATATGGAAAAATGAATTCATACACTGGGTGCGAGGAGAGAATAAGCGAGTATATTTCCTCTTCCACTTCAACCACTATTCTCAGCGAAGAGAATATAAGTGAGTCCACTACCACAACTACTACAATTCCTTTAGCAACTACTACAACGGTGATAGCTACTACTTTTGAATATGGATTTCAAGGTATGGTTTCTCCTGAAAGTGGAAACTTCGTAGATATTCTAACTACTCAAAATGAAAGTAATTCTTTTTGTTCGAATATAGCACCAGCATACAGTGAACAAAACCAACGAAGTGATCTAGGATTTCCTAATATATATAATCTTTATCCATCACCACCATTATTATCATTAGGTGCTTCAACTCAAATATCTTTAAATACATCATCATCATTCACTATTGAAGTTAATGGTAATGGAGATGAAAATTTTAAATTCTATTTCATCGAACCCTTCACTTCTTCATACAAATCTTTAGTTCCAACAAGCATTTCTTCGAGTCCTGGAATAACTCAAGCCACCTTCAGCAAGGACGGTCTCACACAAGGCTATTGGTTTTATGGATATGCAGATAATGGGGTAGGTGGATTAATCAAAGCAGATGGCTTAAGGGAATTTTTGGTTGGACCAGCAATAGTTCAGAATGATATAAATATGAACTCTTTCAATAAAGTATGGCTTCATACAGAGGATGACTTAATAAGCAATGGGGAGTACGTTGTGAACAACACAGAAATGTACATCACCTATATTATGGATACGGGATTTAACTCATTTTCTACTATTTCTAATGAAGTAGATAGACTGAACAACACCTTAACTGTAGTTAGTAGTGACAATTACGGGGTTGGAGACGTTATATTAATTGATAACGAGCTAATGTTGATTGAGGAAATCTCTAACCAGACTTTTACTGTTCAGAGGGGTTTTCGAAATTCTCTTCCACAAATCCATGGAATCGGGACTTCCGTACAGAAACTTGTAACAGATAGTGATATGAAAGCAGTTAGAGGGTATGCGATATTTAAAGGGGAAAAAGGATACAGTTTTTCTGTTTCGTTAGGAAAAGAAGGAGTTCCAACAAAATTTACAATTTCTGATTCATGTCCTCGAGATCTATACTCCCTTGATTTTATAAAAGTATACGCTTGGAGAGAAAAAGGAGAATCTACATCTAAATCAGTAAACCTTGGTGGAGCAAGCGCTATTACATCTAATGATAAATTTACTTTATATCAGGGGATTCAAGACTACATTTTTCCCGATATGTTTGCTGTAGATCCAA
>Ga0222715_10001599_pt1 | contig 21495 bp, 21 predicted proteins | sample C33_9DmetaG_FD_165056 | JGI IMG/M metagenome (GOLD analysis project Ga0222715, IMG submission 165056) | Estuarine water microbial communities from San Francisco Bay, California, United States - C33_9D | ecosystem: Environmental > Aquatic > Marine > Unclassified | place: USA: California... | reverse complement strand
AACCAGCAAGATTGTAAAGATCTTTGGTTCCATACTGAATTCTCTCTGTCGGATTGTGACCATCAGCAACAGAGTCATTCATCTCAACCTCACCATTGATGTTGCCTACAGCTTTGTTAAAGCACCATACATTATCAAGTTGATTCATCACAACATTTTTACACAACAAGTCGTGCATCATAGATTGTGGTTCAAAAGCGTAAACAATCAAGTCAGGTTTAATCTTCTTATACATCAAGGTGTGAGAGCCACAATGAGCGCCAATATCCAAAGCAACAGTTGAATTTTGAATATGTGGAATCAACCACTCTTCAACGTATTGCTGTTCAAAAAAAAGGTTGGGCAGGATTTGCTTCACCATTTCCTGATCGTTTGTATAGTAGTCAATGCTACCGTAATTGTTAGTGATCCTGAAAGAATCAACTGACACCCTGTCTCACCAAACCTTTTCTTTCGATGTAGTTGTCAATAGTGATGAGTGAGTTCTCGTTATCTAAAGTGTACGAATCGAGACGAGCCGCCGCTTCCAAGTCCTTCACTCCTTTTAGTTTAGCAGCGTGCCATCCGGTTTTTCCGAGTAAATGACGCATTTTTCCGTACAAGAACGGGAAAACTACGACCTTGATAATCTTCTCCCCATCCCAAGCATAGAAGTTGCACATATCTTTGCCCTTAGCCGTTGTAAACGTCCTTGTGCTAAAGATATACAACAGACTACGCTCATCTGAAGCATCACCAAGACCAGTCTCATAAAGCCATGAATACTCATGATCTTTACCTTTACGAACAAGCATAGTCAGATCGTAAAGATCTGTACCGACATAATCATAGGCATCACAGAACATATGCATCGTTCTGTCACCGATGAGACAGTACATGAAGTCTCTGTTAGCAATCTCAGAGTTCCTGTCACAAAACACAGTCGTAGAGGCAGTCTGATCTTCTATTTCTACCCTGAGGTATTTGGGCGTCTTCTTCGTAGAACGGACCACAGCCTTCACCAGACGCAGTTCTGAGTAAATCTCATGGAAGCCCTCAATCGGCTCTACCACCTCATCCATCTCATTAGACGATGAACCCATACCGATAGCAAACCCTAGAATTGGGAGATAGTACCGCTCATGATCGTAAGCAGACTCGTAATCCATACTTGCAAAAGCACCCACCTTATCCAAGTTCTCCCTAAGCGGAGCCTTAACATGACGCTTACTACATTTGTTAGTAAACTCATCAAAAGAACCAAATGGCCGATGCTTAAATATTTCCTCAATGGCTGTATTTCCGCAGCTCAAAACGTTTCTTAAACCAAATCGAATACCATCTTCATCAATAGAGAAAGACTCATCTGATAGGTTTACATCTGGTGGCAGAACAGCGATACCAAGACGGCTTGCCTCCATAAGATAAGCAGTAATCTTGCCTTTCTCAGACTCGTTGTAAAGCATTGACCACACAAATTCCTTTGGGTAGTTAATTTTCAACCACATAGTCTGGTACGACAACATCGAGTAAGCGACAGCGTGCGACTTGTTAAACATATACAAAGCCGCAAGTTCAAAGTCAGCCCAAATCTTCTCAGACTGCTTACGAGTCAAATACTCGTTGTTACAGAACTTCTCCTTGTACTCATCAAACCCAGCCGCATCACGCTTCTTACCAATAATCTTACGAAGCTTGTCAGCCTCAGACCAGGAGAAACCTGCTAGCACAACAGCCATCTGCATCAACTGCTCCTGAAAAATAACTGTGCCGTAAGTATCTTCAAGAATATCTTTTACAACCTCATGAGGATACTTAGGTGTAGCCTCGCCCTTCTTACAGTCAATATAAGTCTGGCCCTGAGAAAGCAAAGCCCCTGGTCTAACTAGCGCATTAGAAACAACCAGATCATTAAAATCATCAATCCCCATACGCTCAATAAGGTTCCTATAAGCAGCAGCATCAGCTTGAAACACACCAACAGTGTTGCCCTCATTGAAATTCGTGAATACCTTTGGATCATCAAGACCCAGCGATGCTTCAGTAACATCAACACCATGAATCTCCTTAATCTTAGCAATACAATCCTTAATCACAGAAACAGTCTTCAAACCAAGAATATCAACCTTGATCAAACCGACCGCCTCAGCGTCCTCCATATCAAAAGAAGTGACAGGAGCACGACCCTCACCAGTAGTGCCTTTACGAGTCTCCACAGGACAAATCTCAGTCAAAGGAACCGAAGACACCACCATACCAGCCGCATGAATACCAGTATTACGAATACGGCCCTCCAACTTCTGAGCAACCGGCAACACCTCAGGATACTTCTTAATAAACGTCTTACCCTTATCAGTAGCCTGCAACTCTTCCAACGTCTCAAAGAACGGAGTCACACTATTCGTCTCATCAAAAGGAACCTGAAAGACACGGGCAACATCTTTAATCACAGACTTCGGCTTAAACACACCATAAGTCGCAATAGCCGCAACATTATCCTCACCCCACCGCTCAGCAAGATACTGCTTAATACGATCACGCTGCTTATCCTCAAAGTCCAAGTCAATATCAGGATAGTCATTACGATCAGGGTTAATGAAGCGAGCAAACAACAGATTGTACTTGATGGGGTCAACCTTAGAAATATCTAAGACGAAAGCGATCAAGCTACCACCGACCGAACCACGACCAGTACCACGACCAACATCATTAGCGTCAGCCCACTTAACCAAATCCCAAACCATCAAGAAATAGTCAGAGAAACCAAGCCCCTTAATAATCTCCAACTCAGAAGCAAGACGCTCACGATACACATCATCATCCAACCCCTTCTCTGACAGAGCAAACTCGCATATCTCACGAAGATAATCATCAGAATCCAAAGCCTTAATATACTTCGGCAACAAATTCTTGCGCTTCTCAATACGAGCCGAACACTTATCAGCAACCTCAACCGTATTTTCAAGGTACTCAGGATTATTAAAACCTTTATCCGAAAACCAAGACAATACTTCGTCGGCAGGAGCAACATACGGCTTAATCTCATCAAACCGCAAAAACCTGTCAGGATACATCCTGTTCATCTTATCCGTCACAGTACCACCACCAGACAGGTTCTCCTTAGCATGACGAACCTGACCAGCATTCAACGACGGATACTGAGAAACCATCAACAAAACTTCCTCATCATGAGCATCATGAGCAGAAGGGAAATGGCAATCAGCAGTAGCAACAACCTTCTTACCGAACGAACCGGCAAGATCAATCAACTTCTCATTCAACGACACAGGATTCCAGGCTTGCACCTCATAATAGAAGTCGTCACCAAAAATGTTAATAAACCGCTCAGACAAACGCTCCGCCTCAGCATCATCACCACGCTCAATCGCCTTAGAAATCGCACCACCCATACAACCAGACAAAGCCACAATATCGCCATCAACAAGCTCTTCCAGCAAAGCAAAATCCATACGAGGCTTATAATAAAAGTTATCCTTCCAGCCCACCTGATTCGCCTTAAACAACTTCTGCAAACCAGCATTATTCTTCGCCAGCAAAATCAAATGAAACCGCTCATACTTAGAATCAGAATCCGACTCAATAGACGGCACAAAATACGCCTCAATACCAAACAACGGACGCACACCAGACGCATCACAAGCATCCTGAAACTTCAACACACCCCCCATCGTCCCATGATCAGTAATAGCCGCCGCAAACTGGCCATTAGACGACGCAATACGAGCAATATCCTCAGGACGAGACATACCATCCAAAAGCGAATACTCGCTATGACAATGCAAATGAACAAAATCCGTCACAAAACCCTCGCAATACTCTTAGCAACCCAACTAGCAACAGGAGCAACAACCCCATTACCACACATCTTAAACCTCTGAGAATCAGAAGTTAACTTACCATCAGCCCGAAACTTCGTATGATCATCAGGCCACCCCATCAAACGCTCACACTCCACAGGAGACAACCTACGCAAAGCAACATCCGACGACACCAACACCGTCGCACGAACATCACCCTGATCAAAACAATTCAACGTAGGAGCAGGACCACCAGCAACCCAAGACTCAGTATCAGAAGACGACTGCGCCCTCTTAGCCTTAACAAACGCCACCAAATCAGTAGCATCCTTATAATCCCTAGCCTTCAACGTAGAAGCAGAATCATCATCAGTATAATGACCAAACCCTAACATTCGGTACGAACCAACATTTCCAGAGCCACCCTCAACGCCTCCGGCAACGGCTTCCCCCTCCGCTCCGACCTGTTCAGGATACCCTGCGCCGCTTTCTGCGAGAGAGAAAATTTCTCCGGCACATCTTCCGGCTGCAACAGAATCGAAGACAGAGGCAAGGAAAACCCGCTTCCGTCTCTGGGGAACTCCGAACCACTGCGAGTCCAAGACACACCACTCGATTGCCAATGCCCCTGCTTCGGCCAGCGTGTCAAGGCATCTCCCCATCGCAGATCCTCCGTCGGCAGAGAGCAAACCTGTGACGTTCTCTGCGATAGCGACCCTTGGGAATTGTCCATCTGTTGCATCTCTCATCTCCTTAATAATACGAATAGCTTCAAAAAACAAACCAGAACGATCACCATCAAGACCAGCCTGATAGCCAGCAATACTCAAATCCTGACAAGGAAACCCATACGTAATAACATCCACAGGCTCCAAATCATAACCAGAAACATCCCGAACATCCTTCAACTTCGGAACATCAGGCCACCTAAACCTCAACACCTCCTGACAATACTTATCCCACTCAACCTGCCAGCAACACTCAAAACCAGCAGCCTCAAAACCCAAATCAAAACCACCAACACCAGCAAACAACGAACCAAACTTCACAGAACAACCTCCGACAAAGCACCAACAGAAGGAAAATCCTCCCAAAACTCCGAATTATACCAAGCCCGCATCAACAAACAATCAACACCACCCTCCCTCAACGCACGAACCTCATAAGGATTATCCTCAACCATCACCACAGGATCAAGCTCACGAACAACCTCCAACTTAGAACCCATCTCAGCAAAAAACACCTGAGAATACTGCAACCTCCAATCATCCAACCACGGCAACAACACACGCCTAGCCGCATCAGAATAACGAGCAGTCACCAAAAAAATATCATGACCATCAGCCCACCACTCACCCAACTGATACCACGAATCAACAAAAGGCTTCAAATTCTTCCAGAACGTAGCCTCACCAAAAATCTCCTGCGTCAACTCATCCTCAAACACACCCACAATCCAATGAGCATAATCAAAATCCGACAAGCCACGCTTATCTAGTTCTCTATTGATCCCGCCAACCAAATCGGCAACGACGCCATCAATATCAAGACAAATATTAGCCATCACAACCTTTCTAGTGATATAAGGGGCGTTCCAACTGGACAAAGCGAACAATGCAAGAACGCACCGCCCCTTAAAATCACAATCGCACTGTCGGAATCACCAACCGTCAGAGGTTAGCTCACCAGTAGTGAGGAACTGCTTCTGCTTATCATAACCAAGGGTCATGTACACATTGTCCAACTGATGCATCGTAAGATCAGCAATTGAAGCATCAGGCTCACTCTCACCAAGAGGAATAAGGCTATAGTTGGTATCCTGCGCTCCAGAGCCAGTACGGCTGTACTTAAAGTTCTGATTCACAATGCTACCGAATTCCTTAGCATACTCCATAAGAATGAGACCAATGTGTCTCTGATTAAAGGTCGTATCAAGGATACGAGGCTCCCAAGTTCCGTCAATCTCAACAGCAATGTTGATCAATAGGTGGGGCTTAGGCTTCCATCGGCCATCCTGAGAAATCTGCTCAGTGGCCCAACAGCGGTAGCCATGCTCGGCGGACTGCGCAGTAGAAGCACAGCGCCACTTCCAGTTAATTGGTGAAGTCACAACCGGAACAATAATCCCAGTTCCAACCTCTTCATCAAAGTTCTTAGAGTCCTCAGTAAGTTCCTGACGGAATCTAATCTTATACGTATCGCCCGACTGAAGGTTGAAGAACTTCTTCGCTCCCCCACCGCCACCGGACTTCTGTGGAATATTCTTCTCAATATCTTTTAATGATTTAATCGTTTGAAATGTCATTTATAATCTCCTGTGTATAATTGCTTGCTTTCAAGGGCTTGCATAATTTGTTGTTCTGTCATGTCACCTGGATCTTTAAGACCATCAGGAATCCTGACGGTGTAAATTTCCTTGCCACGACATTCATCAATTATAGCATCCCTCATCTCCGCCCCAGCGTCATCTGCGTCGGAAAAAACGACCACAGAGTCAAAAAATTTCCGAATCATCTTCGACTGGTTAGCAGATATCTTAGCCCCCAGCGTTGCCACAACATTCTTGTGACCAGCCTGAGCTACCTTGATGGCATCAAGACTACCTTCACATACAATAACGGAATCGTGAGCTTTAGCGTTCTGAATATTGAATAAAACGTCAGCACGACGAAATCCCTTATTGTAGAGATATCTAGGCTCCTGCCATTCATGTATTGCACGACCTATCAGGCCGACAAGTTTGTATTGAGTATCCCTCACAGGAATCACAATACGATCTTTAACCTTAGAGTATCCAATTTCAAAATATTCTAAAGTCTCTAGAGTATAACCCCTGTCCACAATTGACTGTAGATTCTGAACTTCATCTGACTCATAATCAACCTCTACGTTGTCCAGACTCAGTTCTTCTTCACCCTTAGGTACTAAAGCCAGATCCAACTCTCTTTGCAGATTTACTGGATCTAATATCCATTCACGACCGTAAGTCTTACCGGTCATGTGCTTGTACAGTTGCCTAAAATTCCCCTTCTTTCCGCAAGAAGGATTAAAGCACTGCCACAGCCCTGTCTTAGTGTTTATGTAGCAGGCAGGGCTATTGTGGTTGTCGTGAAACGGACAATAGATAGCAACTTCGCTACCTGACTGATTATGAACCTCAACGCCTTGAGTATTTAAAAGATCAAGGACAGCCTTTTCTATATTACCTGTAGAAAACGATCTTGAACTCAAAGATTTCTCTATCCTGAATGTAGTCGGTGTACAGTTGTGTCTTAGAAAACGAACCTTGCTTAATGCGAACTTCGTCTTCCATCCAAGGTCGAAGTCTAGCGATTGTTTCTATATCAGCAGCTTGACCGTTTAGAGTATACAAAATGTCTTCCATCACCCTACGTCCCACTCTTCACCCCACTTTCCTGTCTCAAGATTCCATCGTAAATAGAAACCAAAGTGTGTTGCCCTTCTCACTTTACGAGAAACAACTTGAAAGAGGTCAGAGTTGAATTCCCTATGGATGGCAAGAACAAGGTCGGCGTCATAAGCTAACTGCTTTGACCATGCCACTTCTTCCAACTCAGGTGGCCTATCACCGTGACCGTCAGCCATAGTAACAGCAGCAACGTCGATAATAGGGATGTTGTTCTTAACAGCAATCCGCTTGAACGCCTTAGAAAGATTCTTAGCTTTCTCAGTTTCATTTCTTGCTCCTGATGCGTCATCAAACAGTCCATGATAATCAAGAATCACCATGTCTGGCTGATACTGATCAATCTTAGCCTGAACCATGTTTTGGTCGGCAGTCTCTAGTCCTTCTGATGTGACTAGATAAATAGGTTGCTTACCTGTGAATGTAGCTTCAGCCCAACCTTCATAGGTATCAACAATGGCAGGATTCGCTTTAATCAAATCCGTATTGGTAAAGTACCCCTCGCCGTTATTCAGAAGAGTGTCTAGCCGCTGGCCCTCTTGCTTCTTATTCATTTCCAAAGAAATGATCATAGGCCGATATCCAGCCTTCCAAGCATTTACAGCAAAGAGTCTGGCAATAAAAGACTTACCTACTCCCGTCCAGCCCAGAAGGACAATAAAGTCGCCCTCCTGCCAGCCACCAAAAGTTTTATCAATAACCTCAATGCCGCTGGGGATACCTACATACTGCTTATCAGGATTGAGTGAACGCTCTTTAAGGTCTTCGTAGCGATCACGCCACTCACTAACTAGGTCTGTGTCTTTAAGACTGCTGGAAAACTTATACAACTTAGACGTATGCTCCATAAGATACGATAAAGCATCTTTAGGGCCGACCTCGGCAATAAGCGAATGAGCCTTAGCAACAATCTGACGAGTCTGAAAAGCCAGAGACTCTTTCCTTGCTTCATCAACATAATAAGCCATCGGCTCAGGAGTATTGAAGAACTCAAAGTCAGAGAAGTGTGACTTTACAGTGTCTTTAGAAGGAACCTTGCTGTGATCATCGTAGTGACTTACAATAAAGTTCCAAACATCTCTGTATTCAATGAATACATTTTCAACACCACTATTGACTGCATCTACATAATCGCCTGTGTCAATAATGGAATTAAGTAATTTTATTTCGTAGTTCAAGAATTTTCCATTCTCTTACGAGTTTCGGCTACGATATCTTGAAAGCGAGACTTAGCCTCGTTTTCATACTTGACCTTATCAACCATCTCCCTAGACTCAATTGCAAAGTCAAAAATGAGAAATGGCCCCGGCCTGTTGTCAATATACCACATCACCGCCTTCCTCAACAGGTCGCCGTCGTAATGTTTTGCCAGACTATCGGCAACATCGTCCTGACGGGGCGAATCCGGTATAAAGAGCTTAGAGGATTTCTCTGAATAAGTCTTGAATAAGTTTATCAGATCCTGGCCAGTTAGTTTCATGCTCAAATTCTACCTCTTCCCAAGTCTTCATCAGGAATTCAATCTCTGTGATACCAGCATTTACTCCTACGAATCCCTCCGTCGAGTAGACTGCTGACCAGAGACATTCTGGTCGTTCTGTACATTTTGCACAGGTTGACCTGCTATATTCAATGTCTGACCTTCTGGCTGAGACCCATCGCTCGGGGTGGGCGTCTCTTCTACATAAGGCTCTTCTTGTCCAATCATTGTCCTGACTCACTATCTAACTCCCGAAGCTTAGCCTCAATCTGCTCGTCAACAGCACTCCACAGATTAGCCCAAGCCTGCTCATCGTTTTCAGATGAAGCCTTTACTCTTGCACCGGCATCAAGCCTTAGTGACTCGTAGTTACCAAGATTTTTTGTAATCCCGATAGATGCCCAAATTTCTACTTCACTTTGCATTTACAAAACTCCTGTTCGTAAGTTTTACTTTTTGGTTTAAGTTCTGAATCCTTCCAGAAACAGAATCTTTCTTCGTCGGTCTACCCGGCGATCTATTTGAAAAGAACTCAACAATCTCATAAACATCTGGAGATGTGTAGAACCTCCAATTTTTGTATGAAGGATACTCATCTCCAATTAGTACTGGCTTAGGTATGAGTCCGTTCCTTTCGTACTTGCGAATTGTATCAGACCGGCGCTCAACAATCTTAGCGACCTCACCAATAGTGTACACACGGGAGAGCAAAATATCTGCCCCACCCAGAGGAATCGAAATCTCTTCAGAATCCCTCATGCTCTGAAGTACAACTTTATTTTTAGACTTGTGTATCTTTTTTACCTTATGCAAGACATCAGCATAAAGATAGATTTTATTTGCAATTATCTTATCAGTTAACAACTTTGCTCGCCTTCTCTAACTTGTCCAAAAGTTCTCTTAGTCTTGTTACCTCAATGTCTTTTGAGTGTCCACAAGCAAGACAGACAACATCAACAAACCAAGTGTCATGAATCAAAAAAGGCTCATCAATGTATTTAGCCCCTCCGCAAGAAGAGCATTTTAACGGTACTTTGGATTTAATATCCATATGATTATTTTACCATGCCTTTCAAGCGAAGGGGCTATCTACATTCAGTTTTTAGTTATCAGGCTTGAGAATTCTTACCGAACGAAGTATCGGCAGGATTCAAGAACCTCATAGCAACAGGAACGAGAGCCGCCCAGAGAGCGTTAAGAGCCATCTTCCAATCGCTAGTTGCGGTGTACGTTGCTAGCGCAGCGCCTAGAACGCTACGCCCGTATGAGGCAATAAGCCTCTTGTGTGCCGCTGATAAATTCATATGTTTTCCTCCTTAGTCCAACCAGCAGTTATATTCTGCGGTGACTATACCCTTATCAGGGTGAACAAACATCAAAGGCTGGGATGGCCTACCAATAGCGGCTAGACTTTCCATAGCATAGGTGTTTGTAGATTCAGGACTGCCTGAGACTCTTACTTGGATAGTATTAAATGTCATCTTAGTTGGCGTGTGCCAGTGTCCAAGGTATACATCGTCAAAGTCCTCCCCAAGTGCTCCAACTTTCCACCCGTAAACTTTCTTTTGGAATGAGTAGAAAGAGGATAATCCATTGAACTGGTCTCCGTGGCATAATAGACTTCTATAGTTTCCGATCTGCGGAACTGCAAACCAATGCTTTTCGCCCCGACCGTCTGGAATATTAAAAGAAATCCGTTTTTCCTTCTCAAACATCCATTGTACTATACGATATAGCATTCTGTCAGCATTTGTCTCGGGGTCATGGTCACGCCTAGACCTGCCGCCAATGGCTCCGTGATTACCAATTACGCCTGTAAATACGACTTCATCAAAGTTTTCCAACATTTTTGTCAGGAAATTTTTAATGATACGAGGACCATCAACTGTAACCTGTCTGTAAAGACCCCCATCTACCAAGAAAGACTGACCAGGGAAGATAAGTTCACCTTCAACAATATCACCCAAGGCCCAGACATGAATCTTCTTTACCGGATGGTCAGCCCGCTGAATCTCAGTAAGATCAATAACCTTTTGAGCATACTGTTCGATACGCTCCTCGCAGACCTGCGAGTTGTAATCAGGAGTCACCTTTGCTAACTGCCAGTCAGCAATTACAGCAACAGCGACCTCTTCAGTTTTACCCTTTCTCTTATCCTTAGGCGGAGCCTTGACAGGCTTCAGTTGAGTGTTGACTCCATCATCAAGAGCTGCCCGATAAACAGCATCAACAAGATCATCCTTCTTAGTTTTGACCTTCTCGTACTCCTGAAGAAGTTTAGCGTAAGCAATACGCAATTCTGAATCTGATTCTGGTGTGTCACCAGAAATAATATCTTTAGGCATTTCTACCAATCCATTCTCTTTACGATATCTACAAACCCCAAGACTATCCAAAGTCTTGCGACAAGTAGGGTGTGCATACTTCTGGTTAGACGAGTTAGGCGTGAACTCTACGTTACACCCGTCTGCTTCACAAAATCTCATTGAACGATTTCCTTACGGTTAGCGGATTTTAGAAATGGTATCAGACTCTGACGGCCCGTGTGGGCGATTAGAGAGATTTCTCACTAGGAAATTTTCTTGCCGGATTTCTACGATGTAAATGAGGCTTATTCTTTTTAGCCATAGCTCTAGCCTTATCTTTCTGTTTCATTGAAATCTTACGGCCTTCACGATGAATAGCGCTATGCTCACTTACTGTACAAAGAAAAAGATTATCTAAACGATTATCAACTTTGATTTCGTTAATGTGATGAACAGTCTCCCAGTTTTCCAAATATCTACCAAGATACTCTTCCATTACAGCCCTGTGCTCATAGATATAACCCTTAATACTTTTAGGGTGTTCAGGTCTTAAAACCTTGACATAACCTTTATTGTCTATGTACTTACCAGTACCATAATTAGCATTATCTTTACCGGTCTTACCAGTCTTGTTCCAGTTTATGTCGGTCCTTTGTGATACAAGCAAAGAATCGTCAGACATCAAACTCCGCCAGCGTCTTCAACATAAAACTGAATTGTAGAAGTGTTCCCCCTAATAACATAATCAGGTGCATTAGTAGTATTTGATCCTGCATCTCTGTCTACCGTGACAAAAAAAGATTCTCCAGTAAGACCCGAAGCATTAGATGAAAGAACATAAGAATAGGTACCGGTTCCAACAACGGTATCATATCCAATTGATTTTACAGTAGTAGAGGTTGTGCTGGCATTAGCAGCAGTGTTGTAAAAGTCAAAAGTGTGTGGAGTTACAGCCCAAGTGGTAATCAAAGTATTTGCTGAACCAAACTCACCAGAATATATTCTAATCTTGTAAGTAGAGTCTTCCATACCCTTATTTTTAATGCTAAAGCCTGGGAAGTTTAATATCAATTTATAGTATCTGTTTCCATCCACACTTACACGATTATCAGGCCCACTGCTACCGGATTCGTCAGCAAGTTTAATGAGCTCATGCTCATCATAATCAGAAAAAGTAGATGTGCTAGCAGAGTCCTGCTTGAACTTAAGAATACCCTGAGGTTTGTCGTCAGTAGCGTCTTTTACTTGCTCAATATTTGTGGACATTTGACCAAGACGCTCACCAGTGATAGGCGTCCCCGTGGTCCAAGATACAAAGCTATAGTTTTCGTAGGCCATACTACCTAATATTATACACTACTCAGGTTTCTGAAGTGTACTTCTTATCGACCTTACTAAAAGCAGCGTTTATTTCTTCGTCATCCAGAACCCCGTCATCCATATAAGCCCTAGAAAGTGCCTCAACAACAGTAGCGACACCCCCAATACCAGCCATAAGAACGGCCTTCCATAATTCAACGCCAGCAATAGCTCCAGCACCAATAACACTTAAGCCTGAAGCCGCAAATACGGCAAGAACTCTTGTCAATATTGACTGCAATCTGCTCATAATTCTATTATACATTCTTATCCTTTCATTTTAAAACTTACTTTGTTAAGTAAGTATATGGTCCATGACCATGCAAAACAACATCTTTCTTTACAGGCTCAACATCAAAGTTCGTATCTTTTCTTATAGCGTCAACTCTCCAGTAAAACTCGTTTTCCAAACCTTTATTTGACGAATATACGAAAAAACGTCCATCTTTCACAGCAGAAGCACTGAGTATGTAATCGACAGGCCCATCCGATAAAGGAGTTAAATGAACAGTAACACCTTCATCCTCTGTAAGAGCATCAAAGTACTCAGGCAACTCAATCATTGCCACACCATTTCTTGTTTTACTTTTACCGCGATAGAAAACATCTGAAGTTGGGCCTTCAGTTGCAGCATGAACAAGATACTTGTCTTTATCCAGCGGGTGATTGATTACAAAGCTTTTTACATTAGTCGCAGTACCAGAGTTAATATCTCTAGATGTCAGTACTTTGTAACCAAGGCCATTGTTTTCCTGCAATCTTAAATAGGACGAAGAGTTGTCCCAATAAAGTTGTCTAAAAGTACCATTTGGACTGTCATAAATTCCAATAATACCGCTACCGCCACCAGAGCTTTGAACATCAATGCCCCAAAGAGGTTTAATTGTTTGATTAAACCTAATAATTTCAGATGATGTAATCAATCCGTTTGCATAAATGTCAACTTCACCAACATAGTATGGTCCATTAGCTCCACTTGCAGGTAAACTTGAATTACCAATATATATGGCTCCACCGCCAGCAGTCGTAGTAGTCAGAATTGCTTCATAATCAAGTTCACCAGTATACAGTGTGGTAAAAACTTCTCCTGCCCTTGCGACCATATAGTTGCTTCGTAAAGTAAGATTGGTGGGATCATTTATAGCAGACTCAACAACTCCGCCCCTTTCTTCAGCAAGAATTGCAGAGTATGTACCGTTAGTATTAGATCTAACAACGACTTTATACTGACCAGGCTGACTACTATAAGACCCCACAGGGCCAGCAAACAATCCATAATTATTGTTAATATCACCATTAGCATAAAGCTTATCTATAGCAAAAAATTGACCATTTAAAGTAACTTTATGAGTCTCACCAGCAAGATATCCATCTTGATCTTCCGTAGTAATTCTTATTTCACCAAAATTATTAATATTTATTTCACCAGAAACATTAAACTTTGCCTGCTCTGGATCATCAATTTCTCCACCAATAAAAACAGCACCAGTACTTAAACCATTATTATTAATAACAAAACTAGCAAGACTGCCTCCAGCCGCCTGCAACTCACCTTTGAAATAAGCAGTTCCGTTTTCTCTAAGACCAAAGTTTGGTGTTTGAATCTGGCCCGTCGCAAGATCAATAAAAGTACCAGTATTAGAATAAATAATACTGTCTGGGAAAACAGCCCCACTGTTGTCTACATAGTTACGAGATTTGATAGCATCAGTAGACAGAAGATCAGCAGTAATAGAACCGGCAATAATGTTTTCAGATTTGATAACATTTTCACCAAGTTCCACACCAGCAGTACGCAAAATATCTTTTACATTATCAACAAAGATGTTTCTGTTCTTTTGCTGAGTCTGAGCTCTTTGTGTATTAGAAGGAATAAAGCCTTGATCAAAGTCATATATAGAATACTTTGAGCCATCAATTAAAGTAGAATTTGACCCATCATGATTATGTCCACCAGCAGAAAAATAAACAATATTAGACTCTGAAGTTGAAGTTGAAGAATAACTTGATTGTCTCATGTGACCTTCCTAAGCATCATGGTTTGACTAGGTGATGTGCTAAAAGTGTAATCCCTAGAGAGAACCCAATAGTCACCATTAATTATATCAAAAGCATCAAGTTCAGTAATACGAATACGATCACCAACTTTTACTTGAGGCGTAGGAACGGTTGAAATAGTTAAAATAGGTACAGGGTCACCCATTTTCTCAATAATAAAGTTTGCAATCTTCTGGCCGTGATCAAAATCTGTAATAAATATGTTTTCAATTACAACTTCTTTTAATCCATAAAGTCTAATATTATCCTCAAGTTCAGCAACTTGTTCTTTAATCTGACTAGACTGCTCTGTAAGCACAACTGGTATTCCAGCAACAGAAGTAAATGCAACCTTTTGCGTTAATGGATTCGTGCCCTCAGCAAAAACAACTGTATTCTTATCAACCGTTGCATTAGCAGCAATTATAAGTTCTGCTCCATAATTACCGGCAACCCATTTTAAAATGTCAATCCGGTCTGGTTCTTCAAATCTAATACCTGTAATAAAAGGATTTTTTACCTGATACGCAGGAGCTTTATCATATGTAAGATCCCAATACCTTGCCTCCCTGACAGCGGTATTTGCAGTGTGAGCAGCAGCAGTTGTTCCAAACTGACCTCTCTCTAAAGTCAAAAACGAATTGGGCGTCTTGTTGGTATACTTAATAATTTCATCATCAATAACAAGATACCCAGTTTTAAAGAAAGGCGGATTAGTAGTTGTAGACACATACATACTGACATCTGAATCAGTCAATGATTCTTCAAGATTTACAACAGCCAGAGTTGTAGGATCTTCTGCACGCCACAGCCCTTGGACTCCAACCAAATTGGAAGACAACCCAGCAATCTTTACGACAACCCTATTCGCTTGTAATTGCACATTATAATCAGCAGATATTATATGATTGTCATCATTTATAGAAACTTGAGTATTAGCATGTTGATCAATAGATGACTCAAAGAATCTATAGAAGTGCTCATATCTGGCTTTATTTTCTTCATCCAGATACAATCGACCAAGATCGGCAAGAGTTATTTGATCTGCAATTTCCCTAATTGACGCTTCATTACCATAAAGGAACGGGTAAATGGTCAGAGGCTGCATTACAGCTTCTGTGTACCTGTCAGCAATTTCGGAAGCAGACATCGCTTTTCTGTAAATAAGAAATTCGTCAAAGTAGATATCTCTTATAGTTGAAGGTGCAGTTTCGCCAACCAATTCAGTAAAACTTGCACCACGACCACCAAATGTCGCATCCGACCCCGACCAATCCGCTATCGTTCCCGACAACGCCGTAGAATCCTCTAAAACGCCATTCACGTAGTACGAGAGCGTTGTTCCGTCAAAAGTCGTGGCTATGTGGGACCATGCGGAAGTAGACAATGAAGTTGTAGATGATACAGACTCTGTGCCTGACGAGGTGATAACTTTAAACCCATTAGATGCAGCATTAGAATAGAATTCAAAACCAGCAGTAGGAGAAGCGTTAGCCCAAGTGCTTAAGTATTCACCATCACCAGAAAATGCAGCAGTAGGCTTTATGTACATTTCAAATGACCATTCACCAGTATAGTTATTGCTTGAAGAATTCATTACATTCCAAGAAGAATCATAAGGAAGTCTTATGTACTTATTAGATCCTAATAAACAAGAGTAGTTCTGCTCAGAGGAAACCAGTCCGCCTTCTAAACCAATTTCTCCGCCACCAAGATACAAAGCATAATTTGATTGCTTATTTCTATCTGGAGTGGGACTTCCACTAGTAAGAGCCTGGTATGAGGCATCTCTTGAACCGATTTTGTCTAAAACAGAAATTGTTCTACAGTCTGATGCAAGAACTGGTGAAACCGAACCACCGTCTAGTTGATAGTTGAGAGCCATCGAAAAGTTCTCACCAGAAACAAAAGCTTTAGTATGGAAAAATTCAATCCTTATCTTATAAGCACGACCGGCAGTCAAATTTACTAAATCAGATTGAACTGTTTCTGGAGTCGCGGGATTAGTGACATGGTTTCTCCACTCATTTAAAATCAAAGTATCGTCTAAATAGATTCTAACTCCGCCATGAGAAATGTCTACAGAAAGAAGTTGATCACCAGTTTCTATTGGTATATAAAATCCATCAAAAACACCGTTGTAATAAGTTGAGACAGTTTCACCGCCATTGTCGGTATAAGTAAAGTTTTGTAAATCAACAGCAAGACTGGTGTTGCTAGATATGTTTGAAGAATTGCCCACAAAGTCTGGAGATATAGAAACGGTCACCCCTAAAGCTTTTTCAAGTTCTGTCAACTTCCTGTCTAGTGCATCAGCCTTAATATCTTTAACTTGATTCAGAGCATCCGATGGCATTGAAAAGAATCTTCCTCGAAGCCCGTCAGAAACAGTGATGGTGTTGTTTGATCTATCTCTAGTCTCTTCGTTAAAATCAAAGTGAAGAATTGACTCACCTTTTGCAGCAGAAATGTCAAATCTATTTATACTATCAATATCTGCTTTTGGAAAGTTGGTCATCATGAGCAAACTTTCGCAAGCATCAGATACAGTTGTCTTATCTAAAAAGAACCCCCTAGAGACTACCTTTTCAGACATAAACTTTGTCCAATCAATAGCGTTTGCAGCAACAGTCATATTCTGACTAGATGAACTCCATTCATCAATATAAGATTCCATAAAAGCAGGATACTCAAAAGTCTCAAATCTAATCAAACTGTCTACTGCATGAGTGCGAGCAACTGAGTTGTTGTAGCCTCTTTCAACCACATTTATTGTGTATGTACCAGTTGTTCCTGAACATAGAACATATTCTTGGTTGGAGCTGTCTGGCTCAATAATCATTACAAAATAATTACCAGCCCCGCCATCTGGTAGATCATCAACATTGTCAACTGATATAGATGTGTCCGAAGCATTGAGTGCAGAACGCAAGGTCTTATCAATGTAATCGTATGGCGACTTTACAATTTGCCACCCAGTTGTAGCATAAATTTTTAAGTCTTTTTTCATTAAAGGGCCGTAGGTGCTGGAAGACCCGTAGATATTAAAATCTTTACCCGCATTGTCAAAAGTAAAGTTTAATCCGCCAGAGCTAGATCCACCAATAGGCAAACTTGTTTGATGCAAATCCCTAATTTTAGAAGAGGAATAATCAATTACAAAATCAGAAATATCCTCTTTAAGTAAAATATTTACTTCCTGAATTCTTGCAAAATCTTCTGGATTCTTAGTTGTAATAACTTCAATCTCGACTCTGTATATAGTTTGAGTTGAAGCCTCAGGTGCAATAACATGATCCCTATAATACGAACCATCAGCAATTGTGCCAACGGCTGTGTAAACCGGGTCTGCCGCCCCAGAGTCATTGCTTCTTACAGTAACTCTATATGTGTCAATCTGACCATAGTATTCAGATGTTACAACCCTAACAATATTACATCTGCGAGAATCAAATTCAAAAGATACAGTGGGATTTGAAGCAAACTCATATCCAGAATAAGTAGAATGAGTGTTGGCAGTAGACGCAGTGCCCGACCACCAACCAAATTCATAGTTGTCAGAGTTGTCTGATGGCATAGCAAACCAGTTGCCATCTGCTCTAATCACCTTCCCATTAGCATCTTTGGCACCAGCAACCCCCCAAGTGTAAGACTGCCTTTCAATACCATTCACTGCCTGCTTTGGGGCAAAAAAATAGCCAGAATCACCCTGAGAGTTGCTTGAATGAGCGTCAGTAGTTGAAGCCGTCAAGTTTGTAAGATGTCTGCTATCCATCCAATCAATCACAACTTTAGGCTTTAATCTTTGAGAAGCAGCAGAAGTCTTCGATGTAAAAGTTGAAGTTAAAGTGTTGTTATAAATATCTTTAGTAAGCATTTACACTTCCTCCAACTCAAGACTACAATCCCACAAGTAAAGATCAGTATCAACATCTCGCCTGATAAGACTTTCATTGTAAGACCTCACTACAACATTATATACTGTTTCAGTGTAAGGAGTAGTTCCGTCAGAGTCCATGTTTAAAAACTTTAGAACATGGATGTCTGGGTCGCTCGCTAGTTCCCTAATCTTATCCCTGCCAAACTTAAGATCTACAGTTTGAGTTCTATCACTTGGTAGATTTGACCAACTTATAGAGAAAGTCTTTCTGGGAGATTCAGTTTTGTAGTATCTAGATCTTGAAGCCTTCCAGTTCCTATTTTCAGCATAACTATGAACTACAGAAATACTAGACTGCCTATTATGTTCAGTCAAAGGTTTACCATCAAGTATAAGTAGCGGACGAATCTGCTCGGTATCTTCAACAATATTGTCGCTGAAACGAACTGCGCTGACAGACAGAACGGTCGCTGCGCCTGTGGGCTGTGGATTAATATAAAGAATTTCCTTACCGACAGTTACAGTGATTGCTAAACCACTAGTTTGTACGGAGGCATAAAGTATTTCTAGAGCAGTCGTAGTTGCAGAAGATTCAGCAGCGATTTCGCTCTCAGAGTAAGCAAACTTGTAGGCTGTTGGAGTTGTAATAAGTTCAGCAGAAGGTGTTGCGTTTGAATAGGCAAACTTATATGAAGTTCCAGAAGTTGTACCTTCTCCACTTACTTGAGAATTAGCATAACCAAACTTGTACGCTGTTGTTGATACAGATACATCGCCAGAAGCAGAAATCACAGCCTCTGCAATTTCAAGACCAACAGTTACTACAATAGTACCGGCATCAATGCTAGAAGTTGCATAAAGAATCTCGGTACCAGAAACGGTTACGTTGGAATTAGCAGAAATGTCAATCCGACCAAGCAGTCTTTCGTCTGCACTGACAGAAACATTACATTCAGCAGAAAGCGATGCTTCTGCGGTAACAACGTTTACGTCGCCACCATAAAACTTTACACCAGTAACATCAAGTGTTAAAGAATATGTAGGATTAGTCCACCTGCTCATTATTCTTCCTCTATAACCAACTGTACATCATAATAAGTACATTGTGTAAGTAAATCTCTTCTTACAATAGTTTCTGAGTACGAAGATATAAAACCATAAAATTGCTTATTTGCTCTAGTTGGTTCATCTTTATAACTAACAAGAACTCTGGGGGACGAAACGGCAAGATTCTCTAAAAAGTTCCTACCAACACGACCATCAACAGTTTTTTCTGATGTATTTGGTAAATATGTAAAATCTAAAGATAAACTTTTTTTATTCGGTTGATAAAATCTCCTAAGACGACCAGAGGAAGTTTCAACATCAGAAGCGTTTAGCTCTTCTGTAATTGATGCAGACCTGCCATGATTAGTGATTTCAGTTCCATTGATAGACACAAAGACTGCTAAAGATGTTTGCTGATTTTGAATTGCTACCATTGTAAAACCTCAACATCAGACATAGGCCGTTACTGTCCTGCCTTGACGACCCCTTCTCTTATCAATATTAGGCTGAACCTTCATGTTGTAATCAGACATCATGCTTTCAAACCACTTCTCTTCACCAATAAATGTATCAACATAAATATTGATGTTTTCCGTATTATTTACAGTTGTCATCCCACCAGATCCGCCGCTGTAACCCTTAGGAGCAGAGAACCTTAAGTTATTCATTACCTGAAGAGCAGCCATACCAATATTTTGAACAGCCTTAGAGTTTAACACATACTCTCCACCATGAAGCATTGCAGGAACACCACGATTGCCAAAACCAGGAACCATTCCACCACGACCCGACACAAAACCACCATAAGCCCTCATCAACATACGACCACCAGCAGCTGCTGGCGCTGGGGTGGGCTTTTTGACAACAGTAGCCTGCTGCCTTGCTCTTCTTTCGGCATCAGCAAGAGCAGCCTTTCTCGCTGCTGCTTCTGCCGCAGCGGCGGCAGCTGCGGCAGCTGCGGCTCGCTCAGCAGCCTCAACTTTAGGCTTAGTGATGTATCCAGCGATTGTAGGATTGACAGCAGATTCAATAGGATAAATTCTGTCAGCAACTGCTTGACCAGCAGCCGAAGGTGAAGGTTTAGGAGCAGGCGCTGGAGCAGGCGCTGGTGCTTTTGCAGGTGCTGGTGCAGGTTGTCTAGCAGAAGTGCCACCAGCATTAGCAGCAGCGGCAGCTGCATCTTTAGCGGCCTGCTCCAAAGCCTCAAATGCCAACTGAGCCTTAAGAATATCTGCAATCACAGGGTCCATAAACCCAGCAAGATAATCTACTTCTGAAATAATATGGTCAAGAGTTCCCCTCCAAGCATGGAGAATTGTCTCTTCAGCAAACTCAATCGCTTGACGTAGAATTTCCTGTGGACCCCTATCTCTGATAGCATCAAAAATAGTTGTAGTTCCAACGATTGCGACTTCTCTTGCTAAACCAACAAGTAGACCGGTCCAGTTAGTAGAAACACCAATATCAGAACCAATAGTGTCACCAACAGCAGAAAGCATTGATGCGGTAGCACCAATAATGCTATCGCTCTCATCATTCAAACCATACTTTCTTCTAGCCTCATCAATAAGAACATCAAGATTTTCACTAAATACGCCACCAACATCATTAGGCATACCAGTAATAATCTTGTTCCTCATTTTCTGGAACGTAGTGGCAAACTCCTCAGCATTAGACCCAGCGAAACGAGTTGCTAGAGATCTAAGTTCATTAAGTTGTCTTTCGTAGTCCTCGACAGTCTGAGGAGCAAATCTAGTTATTTCCTTTGCTGACTCTTTAAAAGCCTTTGCTTGCTCTTTAAAGAAATCATCTGCTTCTTTGCGAGTCTCTTTAATTTGCTCTTTTAAGAACTCAAGATTTTCTTTACGAAGTTCATCGTTTTTCTTAGCTTCAAGATCAGTAAGACTTTGAGCCGAATCCATTCGATTCTTCTGCTCTTCAAGATCAAGCATTCTGGCATCGTCAATACGACCTTCATAAATTGCTAGCGCACGATTTCTAACATAGTTTTGCCTATTGAGTTCTCTTTCATCAAGCATCTTCTTTCTGTTAGCAATATGCTCTCTCTCACGCATAAGAGATTCCTCAGCCTGACCCAATTTATCAATAGTCTCAAGTTGATCATCAAAGACCTTAAGAGCCGCATCTCTTTGCTTTTCAAG
>Ga0222715_10001598_pt1 | contig 21500 bp, 31 predicted proteins | sample C33_9DmetaG_FD_165056 | JGI IMG/M metagenome (GOLD analysis project Ga0222715, IMG submission 165056) | Estuarine water microbial communities from San Francisco Bay, California, United States - C33_9D | ecosystem: Environmental > Aquatic > Marine > Unclassified | place: USA: California... | reverse complement strand
CCACCAACATTGTTTGCAAGGAGCATTATCCATTACGCAGCTAGAAGTAACATTATACAAGCTCCACAAATTGTGGTCACCATATATTTTTGCAATATCCCTTTTGGTGTAATTGGCAAAAGGAGTATGAATAAGCAAACCAGTATGTTTTATCGAATTATCATAATCTTTTTCCGCTTGCAATTTAGGACGGTCAGTGTGGAGTGGTGATTGTGTTATGCCACGATAAATTACATTTGTGTTGTACTCATGTTTTATTTTTTGATAAAACAAAAGAGCATCATCTACAGTGACGTGTTTACCGCATCGTTCCTTTAGAAGAGGTGTAATATCTACCTGTGGAAACCTTTCTGTAATAAATTTATGAACGGTTTGCGCGCTTTCTAGATACCTATTAATTATAGCCTGTGATTTTGTTTGTTTTAATAGGTGAACAGGAACAACGCGCGTCAATAATTTATTATCAGATATTTCTTTCGAAATTAAATACAGAAGTGCTGCAGAATCAACACCTCCGGAAATAAACACAGTCACACAATCATATGATTTTAATTCTTCAAACATAACCATAATCATAAGTACCAAATGCCTCATAGCGGATCTTACACCACTTACACTTCCGGCAAGGCATGCCTCCATACACATCTTCCACACATGTACCAGTCATTAATGACAACTCGTGTAAGCCTAATTGGTCATATTGTGCTTTGACAAAATGTTTATCTACGTCTTTAAACGGAAATTGTTGGGGTCGTACTTTTATTACTAGACGATGCAGCCATTTTTTCAACCCTTTATGGGTTTCATCGTCTTGTTTAGTGTAACCAATTATTGTAAGCTGGGAACGAGTTCGTAAGTGGGTAATTAATAGACTAAATGCCCCATAAATCATTTTGCTTTTAATAAAAGTCGGTTGATGTCCATAATACGGTTCTTCTATATTTACATTAGGAAATTTTTCTCTGATAAAAAGAAGAACTTGTTTTAGTATTCTTTGTGAACGAGTGTGTTTATATTTTAGAACAATATCGTGATGGATAAAGATAGTAGTATCATATTGTCTACGATCATTCAACGTCTTAGCAAGACAATATAATATTAAAGACGAGTCTAATCCCCCAGACGCGGCTACAGTTATACGTTTTATATCCGTAGGCAATTTTTCAAAATAATCAATAGTAAATCGGTTGTCTGTTAATATCATAATAAAAAAGGGCCGAAGCCCTTTTATTTAAGCCATAAACACAGCAATGAATGCCATTAAAAAGATATTGAAGGCACCAAACAATGGAATCCAGATATGAATTTTTTCATTGTTTGGTAGCTCAGCTGCTACATCTTTTTCTTGTTCCATTAGTCGCGTTTGGAAACGAACTGATACATTTCCTGTGCTTTCTCCATCAATGCTTCCATGCTGTAAGGTTTCAATGCAGTGTGCATATCTTCGACTGTTTTCTTACCTTGGTCAAACATTTGCTGGGTAAACATGTAGTTCATTTCCCATTGTTTGTCCATGTAATCTTTAGCCATGCCTAGAACTTCTTGACGAATCTCGAATGGGTTCTTCATAGTTGTCTCCATTATTTAGTTACCATTTTCGAAAAAGCCGAGAACTGGTCAACACTGTACTTCATCATGGCGATGGAGTTGTCGACAAGCATTTCAGCGAATTGAGTTTGAGCATCGACCCATTGATCAGCAACCTTCTTGAGTTCAGGTTGGTCCTTGAACATCTGGTCGCCAACCAACTTCTTGGTGTGTTGGAACTGCTCAATATAGAATTTTGGTGAAAACATTTTATTCTCCTGTGTGTGTTTGTAAAATGCCGGTTTTGAAAAGATCCGGCAACTTTATTTATCTCTTAAATATAATGAGCGTAACGTGTCTTGTAACCCTCAATATCTTTCATGCGTCTTTCGAGTTCGACGATGTTTTGAGATTGAGCAAGATAACGCTCGACTTGAGCTTGAGCAACTGCGTTGCCCCAGTTTTCAAATTTACTCATTACCTTCGAGAAGAAGTTCTTTACTTGTGTCATGTGTGTTCTCCACTTTGTTAGTTCCGATTTGAATAACGCGTGGACGCTTTTCTTCTGGGACGATTCTCTGTAAGTCAATCACGAGCAACCCATCCCTTAGATCGGCTCCTTTTACCTCTACGTGTTCGGACAGTCTAAAGGAACGCCTAAACGAGCGACCCGAAATACCTCTATGCAAGTATGTCGGCTCTGAACCAATATAGGTCTTCGAACCATTGACATACAAGATACCGTCTTGCACTTTGATTTCTAAGTCTTTCTCTTTGAACCCAACTACGGCAAGTTCGATTTGGTATCTGTCGTCGGATAGTTTTACTATATTATGTGGGGGATAGTTATCTGTTTGAGCAGAAGAAGCGAGACGCTCCAATTCGTCAAAGATACCATCGAACCCAATAAACGCAGAACGCGGAAATTTATAAGCTGTCATAGCGACCTCCTAAATTAAGCAAGGTTGTAGAAAAATGGACCCACAAATGTGGCATCCATGTATTATTTATATAGGTTTGATTATAATAGTTTCTTTTGTACTAGTCAACTCGCCGCAAAACGTTTTGCATACGTTTGGTGGGTCATCTGAGTGTATTGCATCAACAAACTGCTGCCATTCTCGTGAATCTATAATACTTTCTATTCTGTCGTTATTTTGTATTTTTAGTTGTTCTTGATATAACAGCTCAGTATATTTGTCCTTGTGCACAATATTATCGCACCAGCAACACGGAAGTAGGTAGCCCTCAGCTGAGTGGCCAAGCGGTCTAGTATTAGATTGCAGGCACTTTGGTTTGATTTTCATACCGCTGTCTCAATGCTTGTTCGAACCCTTTGCGAGGAATATACATTCCTTCACTTGGCTTCAATGGATCATTAGCAAAAAACCTTGACGACTTTGTGAACTTGATTTCTATTCCTAAGTAACGCGCTAGCGACGTTGCCGTATCAATATCTTTTTCATTATACGAGAATATAATGTATTGCCAAACAACTTTTTTGACAATGTCACGACCCGCAACCATAAGGTCAAATAGTTTTGTTCCGTCTTGTCTGTGTCTATAGTTGCAACTGTCAGCCGGCAATCCATCAATACCAAAATGCCATATAGCATTTCGATTAGCATGGAATGCATTGATAAACCAATCAACTGGTCTATGCGATGCAGCAACATGCACAATACACTGCTTGTTGTGTTGATCAGCTAACGCAAGAAACTCAGGTAGTTTGGGATGGAGTGTTGGATCTGAGATATTACCACAAAATTCTATTTTATCAAACCACTTGAGTACTTTGAGATAATCATCAATAGACATATCCCCACCAGGTACCTTGGTGTCCTCATAATCATAAACAGATCTAACACATCTCTCACAAGCTAGCGTGCACTTGTTAGTAATGTCGAGATTAATTGATTTGTTAAGCCTTAGCGCCGATGTTGTATTTCGGACATAGCTCCCACTGGTTTTTTTCACGGTATGGAATAATTTTAATTTGACGAAGTGGTGCACAATCTAGTGTCGAGCCTTTTGCAAACGAAATCAAACCCCAGTCACTCAATAACGTAGCAACAGTGTTACGTCTTTGGACATCATTGAGTTCTAGATTAGATTTCTTGCCATCAAGCATAAACAGTTCTTTGAAATGTACAATAAAGTACCGGCCTTGTTTATGAAGAATATGACATGATTGATATAGCTTCTTCTCTTTACGAGAAGCGACTCCAATGCGTGTAAGGGTTTCCCGGACCTTTAGAAAGTCGTCCGGTTCGTTAAGGGTGACCTCCAGCATATCACTGGGGCTCCATTGTATAGTATTATTTTCTTCCACCACGGTTCACCTTTTGCTTTAATATTGTTATCTGTTCAGGTGATAGAAGGGTCAAAGCCTGGCGGGCTTTCTCATTGCTATAGCCATAGTATTGCTTGACGACTTCAACATCACTTTCGACTGTAGGTTTAGTCCATTTAGAGAAACGTTGACGTTTCCTGACTATATTTAGCAAAAAGTGATATTGGAGTTTATTGTCAAGATGGTGGTACCGATTCATTACGGCAGCCAGGCCCACAGTATCAGGAAAATAAGACAAAGAGCGATTGATAACAAAGGGAACATAAGCCTTCTCCGCCACATCATCTACCATGATGTCTTTCTTGGTATAGTTAATACTATTGACATAATCAAATGGATTCATACACTTCTCCCCACGATCTATCTTGTGATGACCTAACAGAAAGGACAACTCGATAGTTTATATTATCTGTATTGTCTACTGCGTGAAACAGATCGGTCCTGAATAATTTTACACTGTCAAGTTTTTCCTTATGACTAGCGGGTGGTGTAGGACTCGTCAACACAAATGTTGATGGATACACATATTCACATGTAAAGTGTTGTTGATCATTATACCACACGTTGTAACCTCTGTTGCAACCAAATACAGGAATGTTTATCGCCCACTCTCTTACTTGTTTAGTTTTGCCAACACAGTCCTTGTGCGCCGGTAATACATTATTTGGCTTGACAATAAACAGTCTGGGAGTATCGAGAGGGACATCAATCAAATCTTGCAGCTCAGCAAGGTCCCAATCAATATGCGAACAGTCTGCAGTATAACCAACGTCACCTACATTTACAATTCGTGGCTGGCCTTCAACAGGAAAAGTATAGTGTTCAAAGAACTGCCTTGAGATTATTTCAATGGTTTTCGATGTGCAAATGGTTTTTGTATACATTACCAATGCCTCAATACACCAGCAACAATAAACGAATTAGTAACAAGGTACCATATTAGAATAAATGTACGTATTACTGTGACCTTGTTGTCATAGTCTTTTGTTGTCTTGTCTTCAAACGAACCTAGAGCATACTGCCAGGTCTTCCACACCTCACGCAAATTCAACATTGGCCATAACCTCCGTCATGCATGCTACTACGTTAAGCTCATGGTCAGCAACAAATGCGTCCTTATATTGATAGTCGGCTAAAATCAATACAAGTTGAGGAATAGAGCCGGGTGTTACATGATCAACCATCCGATCGTAGATACCCCTGAAGATAGAGACAGTGTCGACATCCATGTTGTTGACAACCCACAATCTCATCTTCTTAAAGTCCTTAGCCTTAAGATGAGTAAACAGTTCTGTATACTGAGAGGCAGAGTTAACAAGAGCATCAGTATTAAGCTGACCGCCAATACTGTACCGCTGACACTCGTTAATAATACGACGCCAGTCAGGTGCATGCTTCATGATTAGCTCGGCTACGAGCTTGTCGTTATACTGTACACCTTCGTTGTTTAGAATGAACTGAAGACGCTTCATAAACTGCGCAGCGAGCGCAGCCATATCCTTCTTACTTGTGTTGAACTCATACACACCGCACCGAGAGTGTAGAGGCTCAATAATACGATTCTTGAAGTTACAAGTAAGGATGAACCTACAGTTATTGCTAAACTCTTCGATGAAGCCACGAAGAGCAGGTTGAGTAGACTGTGGGTTTAGATAGTCAGCCTCATCGAGGATAACAACTTTGTATCCGCCTTGTAGGGAAACGGATGATGCAAACTGCTTAATCTTACCTCTAAGGGTATCGATATTCCCTTCTTCTGATCCATTGATAACGATGTAATCAAGATCAAGAGAGTCACAAAGAGCGCGAGCAACAGTAGTTTTGCCAAGACCCGCAGTACCAGCAAAAAGCATATTAGGTAGATCGCCAGATGTAACAATTGATTGAAATACCTGTTTAAGTTGTTGGGGGAGGATAGTATCGTCAATTGTTTTAGGACGATACTTCTCCACCCATAGAAAGTCGTTGGACATATAGACCTCGCATAACAAAGAATAAATTATAAATCAAAACGGTCTATTGTTCAATTACTTTTTAGCAGCAGGTGCTGCGGCCTGAGCTTCCGCCAACTGTTGTTGGAACGTCTCAGCAAGCTGAACAGCTTGGGTACACTGGTCGCGCAAGCCACCAATGGTACTTAGCTCTTCACCTTTGAAGCCACCACGTTGCGTGACAGCATCGATTACAGCAATAGCGCTGCGGCTAATACGATTAGCTAGATCGTACATTTGTTTATGTTCAGTCATAATAACTCCTAGGATTCAAATGTGGAGGACTTTTCTAACGCTACCCAGTACTTCAGGTCCTTCCCGTCATCGGTACTGGTGAATTGGGAAATTAACTTCGACGAAATATCCACTTGATAGCTAGCTGGGATCATTCGTAGATTGTTAATACCCATAATAAAGTTGAAGTTGTCAGACTTAAACTCACCATCAACGTCAATAGAATACACGTTAGATGTTGCATTATCCGACGCAACAACAGATAGGGTGATGCATCCGCTACCTGGAGTAATAGACAATTCGCTATGTCCAAGTACACCAGCCGCGCGCTTCAAGTTACCTAGTGTGGTTTCATCTAGAGTAAAACTAACATCAGCTTCAGGCATCGTAATACCTTTAGCGGGTGACGTTAGCATCTCTGGTGACGAATAATAATATTTAATATTAGCACGACCAGATGCATCAGTAATCTTTACAAAGTTATCTTCGAAACGAAGATGAGGATTATCTACAAGACCCATAGCAGAGAGAAACTCTGATAGATCGTAGATACCAAACTCTTTCTCAAAAGTCTCCTCTACAGTAGCAGACCCGAGAATGTTTTTAGCTTCTGACATCGTCATAATAGTGCTACCAGGCTTGATAACAATATTAGAGTTGACAGTCGCAAAGTTCTTCAGAACTTGCATAGTGAAGCTAGACAACTGCATTTTCTTTTCCTTTTATTTGACTAAAGTTCTTCTCTTTGGCAAACTCAATCTTAGATGTAAACTTACCGTCAAGAATATCACCTTTGTGTGAGATAACAAACACATTGGTGTCATCACCTAGAGTATAAATGATTTTCATCAAATTATCAACTCCTTCATAATCTAGCGAAGAGTCAAATGTTTCATCTAGTATCAATAGATTAGTTGATACTGAGTTCTTCATCTTTGCAACCATCCGCCACGTAAACAGCAACGCCAGATCGATACGTTGCTTTTCTCCCTCCGAGAAAGAATCATATGAAAACCCATCTCGGTGTCTAGAACGAATCGTCTCTTGAAACGACTCGTCAAGATCAAAGTGAACAAAGAAGTCAAGTACTTGTAGGTACTGGTTGACCAAACGATTAATCACAGGAAGATACTGTTTAATAATCTTTGTCTTGATACCTGTATCCTTCAGCATCTCGCTGATAACAGTATTGTACTGCTGCTGTTCATTCAGCTCGAGCTTCTTCTCTGTCAGATCATCTCGTTGTTTGTTATATTGCTGTAGCTCTTGCTTGGCTGCGTTAAGATCGGCAACTGCGCTGGTGCTAATTTCATCTCTGAGACTATCAATCTCACTCTGTAGCCTACTAATTTCTTTAGTGTTAGACAATAGTGTGTTCTGCCATCCACGTAGTTCTGATAACGATGTGTTAGCTTCCTCAAGATTTTTTGATACAGCATCCGACTCTGTAACGGCGCGGTCCATAGCCTCTTTGAGTTCTTTAGCTCGCGCCTTGGCGTGAGAAAGTTTTGTGCTGCGTAGACCCTCACTGATGTCTTGGTCGCAAGTCGGGCAAGTCTCATTCTCTTCATAGAACCTCGCATCCTTGGCGACGGTAGCCATCTGCTGCTTAAACTGCGCTTGGTATTGAACAAGCGCCGTGTGCTTATCCGTGAGTTTGGCAATTCGGTCATCAATGTACTGTTGGTTGTACTCAATCTTTTCGGATAGAACCTCGTTCTGATCAACTCGCTGATGGATCTCATCTTGTTTCGATAGTATAGCGGTGTTCTTCGAATCGATGTTCGCTTGTGTAAGCTGTTGTACTTCTTTAATATACTTTGCCTGCGCTTCGATTCTGGTCTTTGCAATATCGATTTCATAACTAAGCTGCCTAATGTTCTCTTTTAGTTCACTGGTCTTCTCTTTAAGGATACCATTCATCTTTGAGAAGATATTGATATCAAGAAGATCCTCAATCACATCTCGTCTATTCTGCGCAGATAATTGCATGAACGGAATAAACGAAGACGACCCCAACACAACAATCTGATGGAACGACTTATGGTTCAGTTTAATAATGTTCTGCTCAAGTATCTTCTGATACTCGCGAGAATGTGAGTCTTGATTAATCAACTCACCATTCTTCCATATCTCAAAGATACCTGGCTTGATACCTCTGACAATCTTAAACTCAGATCCAGATACATTAAACTGAACTTCAACGACACATTGCTTGTTATTGATAGAGTTTAGTAGTTGTGGCTTGCTAATGTTCCGATGCGCCTTACCAAATAATGCAAACGACAAAGCGTCAAGCATGGTCGATTTGCCGGCACCATTGTGGCCAACAACAAGTGTAGTAGGATTACGTTGGAAATCTATCTCTGTGAATTTATTTCCTGTCGATAAGAAATTCTTCCACTTGAGAGTTTTGAATACAATCATTTAATACCAATTAGTTCAAGTTCACTGTCAGTTTCTATCCACAGCTTAGCACCGCATGGACGTGGCTTCTCCGGTCGGTATACCATACGAGACGGACCGTTGATTATAACCTCCATACAGTATGTTACGCAACCGTTTTCTTCAACTCTGCATACAGGTTCTTCTAATCCGCGCTTTGCATTACGTTGGATCACATTCCTGTTGATGTGAATAATCTTCATGCAACTTCCATTGTCTGAGCTTCGATCATCAGATCACCCATCTGATTCTTGATTCGATCTTTGTCCAGATCGGTATCGACTGCATCAATGTAACTGTTCAATAGAGTCGTCGTATCCTCTAGCGATACCTGCTCATCGCCAACAGCATTACCAACAAACTCGGAGAAGTTCTCTGCAATCTTTAGCTCGTGCACTCGACGGTTCTGGATACGATCGATAAACCTATCGAACATAAACGAGTCTGTCTTGTTCATTACGATTACTTTGACAAACTTGTTCTCACAATCATCAACATCGTACTGGAGATAGTCTTGTTTGCTATCATCATAGTAGATCTTTTTGAAGATAGTATGAGGATTACGGACAGCTGTTAGTTCTCGTGTATTTGTATCGAGCACGTGAAAGTACTTCGGATCGTCCGCGTCATTGGAGAAGAACTCCATCTGTGCACCAAGGTAATGGATGTTACCTTTATTCGACTTTGTGTGGTAGTGACCTGATATTACAAGTTCAAACCGCTCAAGTACAGACGGATCCATACCATCGTGTTGCTCAATACCTCTCATCACCTCAAACCCTTTTAGTTCAAAGTGACCTCCAATAATATCAGCTTTACAGTTTTCTAGAAACTTTAGAGTGCTAGACTCGCTATCAGGTGCAATCCAAGGGATAAGCCCCATATGCAGCCCATCATAATCAACAACAGTCGGCTCGTGGACAATATGTACCTCATTCATATAATGACCGAGCAGCTCTTTCAAACTGTTTAGGTCATTTGTGTTTTTATAAAACGTGTCATGGTTGCCACAAATAATATCCATTGTGATACCATACTCACGTAGCTTAGCTAGAAACATCTTACGGTTTCTGTGCAAAGCCTTGAAGTTAATAAACTTCCGGTTATCATAATAATCTCCAAGATGGAGAATATGTTTGATGTTATTATTTAGTAGATATGGAAAAAAGACATCCTCATAAAACTTTTCTTGGTAATCAAGAAAGATATCCGACGAGTTACGGATACCAGCATGTGTATCATTCAGTATGGCAATTAACATCCAATATATTCCTCTTAGGAGTCCAACCTAACTTTAACAAATACTCTACATCAGCACGAGTTGATTCACGTTCGCCTTTGGCTTCTGTTTCTACATACTCACCAGTGTAACCCATAATTTTTGCCACTTCGGGAACTGGTGTGGTGTGTCCCGTACCAATGTCAACAACACCCGGCGAATGAGTGCCAGGCTTCAATGTGGTATTATACACACTATCAAAGTTCTTTACAATAGTATCAATTGCCTCGCACAAATCGCGGATATGGATAAAGTCCCTTGTGTGATGTTTGTTGACGTATGTCACATCACCACGCTCAAGTTTCCTAAACAGCATATCATCGCGGCCTGGGAAAACAGTGTGGAATCTCATCCCAACAGCTTTATACCGTCTCGCCATCAGCTCACACATCTTCTTTGTTCCAGCATATGGATTGAGCCACCACTCTTTCGCATTGGATGAAGATGCATATAACAGCTTGTCGGTCATGTGTACGCCATACACCAAGAAGTTTTCCATACACATTGTGTTGTTGTAGTAGTAGCGATCCGGCATCTCAAATGAAGTACGGACGCCTGGATATGCTGCAAGGTGGATGATTGCATGGTACTTTAACTTTGAGTACTTTTCCCATTCTGATGCTTTTGTACAATCTCCTTCAAACGGCGTAACGACAGTTCCTCTCTGATGGTAAAATTTTGTCAGGTTTCTACCGACCATACCGTCCGCACCAGTAATTAAAATGCTTCTCATGTCAATCCTCTAAAAAATCTCTCAAATCAGAGTCCACATATACTGACCGTTTCCGTCTCTTCTCTTCAAGAGCATATTCTTTGAACTCTGCATCCTTTTCTTTTACTTTGTCAATTCTGTCTTTTAGTTGATCAACAAACGAACGCAATGCTTGTTCATCTTGTATGTCTTCGACCTCAACATACTCTTCAAATCCATTGTGTGTAATGTAGCGGAGCTTAACATCCTGTTGTTTCTTTTCTTTAGCAATCCGTCTTAGAAAAGCATACCACGAGATCTGAGTGAAGTATGCAAACGCGTTAGGTAAACCAGTACGGGTAGCAGTTTCAATATTGTAATTCTCTATTGCTTTCAGACAATTTTCAACAGCATCCATTACCATCTCTTCACGATATGTGTATCGGATAAAGTTTGCCTTATGAGACAAACCCTCTGCAATCTTTAGGAAGCACTCAGCAATATAGTTCGGTACGATTGGTACATCAGTGTTGTTATTCTTTGCTTCTTGTGCTGATCTGCAATAGTCAACAACAGCTTCGGAGAACTCACGATTGTTTACATAATGTGGTTTTTCTTTGGCGCTCATGGGCATAATATGTTATAGTTAAAAATAATAAAGAATTATATAGTAGCAATCAATAAAAATCAACTACTAAAAATATGTTGACTGAAACGTTTTTTTCCTGTACAATCCCTTTTGTGGACGGGGGGCAGTGAATACTGGAATTATTTTACACAAAACCCTAAGCGGGGAATTTCTAAGAACCCATCTGCATCATCATAGTCATCAATGAATTCATAACCAAGACTCTCAAACTTTTCTATCTCATCTGCTTGGTCTTCCCATATAGGAACAAACGCGGTTGCTTTTGGATCAGTAGAACCTCTGAGGTGAACCTCAACAACCTTAGATCCAATGAATTCAATATTAATATGCTCTACATCACTTAGAGTATTCATATACAAAGGAGCGGGCATACACTCATTCGTTTTATCCCAACGAACAAAACGAGAAAGATTTTCTGGTTTGTTAATACCAATCCAACAGTTTGTGGGTCTCCAACGGTTATCGTCCCATACATAGTCGACTGTTTTATGAACCCCATCAAACCACTCAGTCCAAAAATAGCCAGGAGGAACTTGAGTAGTATCACCAGCGGATATCACTTTCAGCTGCGCTCCTACACCCATACCACTTAAGTTATAGATTGGCCGCACACAATACTCACCAGTGACATCGGGCGCTACCCCACAAGGACCACATCTATAGCCCATAATAGTAGCGAGCCACAATTTATTAAACCAGTGCCTGTGCTCTGGATATGCTTTCCATGCATCACAATCGTATTTAATCATTAGTGCAATTTACTGTTGGGGGATGTAACAATCTCGTCTTCTTCTGAGTCACCCTGAACCATAACAAGAAATTTTTTACGTAGAGACTCAAAAGCTTCTTCTTCGTTTACCGCGGTTGTATTAATCGATTCTTCCTCTGGCTGCGCAGCTGATTCGTATGCAGCTTGTACTGTTAGGTCATAATTTTCTAATAGTTTACCTGTCGGGGTACTTTCTCCAATTATATTAACCGCATTAATAATCATTTCTTTATCTGGCTGATCCATGTACGTCATCCACGGACGAAACGTAAAATATCTAAAACCAATCTTGGGATCTTCTACCGTTACTAAACGGAACCCATGTCTAATAACAATAGTCGGATCATTATCGCTGTTCCACTCTAATACTTCACAAATAATCTCTTCACCGTTATTTAATTTGAACTGACGGATCATTGACATTAGAGATCTACCTTTATTAGTTTGTGTTTGAATTGCTCTCTGTTATATATCTTTGCTCTTTCAGCTGAATGAAGGAGTGTAAAGTTCTGTCGACCCTTCCAATGAAGATCATCAGCAATGTCATATAGCTGTGTGGTAGAGCCATCATCTGCCTTGCGAAGACCTCTACCAATACTTTGCAGAACACGTATCTGCGACTTCGACGGCGACGCAAAGATAATATTGTGTAGGTTCTTGATGTTGATACCTGTACTAAACGTACCCATCGATGCTACTATAATAGCATTATTCTGCTTTTCAACAATTCGTCGAATAGCCTCGCGATCGTTTGCACCTACTTCGCCCGAGACAAAGAACACTTTACGATCCAGCTCAGCTTTATTACTTATCAAATCATAAAGGACACGGCCGTGCTTTTCTACCAGTTGATACAACACCAAAGTGTTACCGTTTTGATCTAGTGTGAGGTTGCGTATAAAATTATTACGCTTTTCATTCTTAACAATAAACTCTATCTCTTCTTGGTAAGTCTTTTTACCAAAGTCTTGTCGCACTTGCTCGCCATAGTTCATTACTAGCATAGTAATCTCTAATGGGGCAAGAGTGTCATTATCTTGTAGGTCCTTAGTAGTGGTTACTTTGTATACAGGACCAAATAGCCCTTCAAGAACAAGTTTGTGGGTCTGAGTGCCATCTAAAGTACCAGTCGTACCAAATCGATACTTTGCCTCTGTAGCCTTATTCATTATAGATGATAGCGACTTAGACTTAAATCCGTGACACTCATCTCCAAACACTGCATCAAACTGCTCAAACCATTGCTTAGGAAATTTGTATATCGATTGCCACGTGGATACTACTACTCGCTTATCTGTTACTTTATCCTTACCAGAGTATATTCTATGGACATTATTATCAACATCCCAGCCATAATCTTTGAAATCTGAATACATCTGTTCTACTAAAGAAGTAGTAGGAACAATAATTAACACATTGTTATCTGTTTCTTGCAAGATCCATCTAATAAGAATGTAGATAATGTAGGACTTTCCCGACCCAGTAGGAGAAAGTAGCACTGCCCTTTGACGTCTTATTGCCGCTGTAACAGCTTCGTATTGATAATCTCGCAATGGGAATGGTACATTAATATTAGCAATCATATTATTAAGATCACCAACATCTACATCATTCTTCTCAAACGGAAGACCGTACATTGTCTCAGCTGATGTTAGTTTATAGTTACGCTCTTCGCAGAACTTATACAGGTATACAAACAGTCCAGCATTTAGTTCATTCGTCATACTATTGAATAGACGAATCTTACCATCCCACACTTTATTCTTATACGCTGGCATAAACTTATACCCAGGTACATAGAACGAAAAATATTCCGACAACTCAGCACCAATCCCTCTATCACATTGTAGATAGAGCATGCTGTGGTCTTTGAGGGATGCTGTAATATCAGCCATTATTCACCAGCTTCAAACTTCTTCCATTTTATAATATTACCAATAGTCTGATGACGCCACTTGATGTTATCAACTATCTCAGATAGAGTATCTATAATTGTCTTATAGTACTGTATCTTTTCTTCTGATTGCTGGATCTCTGGATCTGTGTCGTAATAGTGATCCATCTCACCTTTGAGAATCTTGAGACCGTCAAAAGGATCTGGAGCCCAACCAAGTTCCTCCAATTGATCTTGATCCATCTTTCCATTGTAGTAGAGCCACTTGAGCTTTAACAGATCCTTTTGTCTAAACTCAGCGCGCTTGAGCTGCAGCTTAGCATTGGCTAACAAGCCAAGATATTTTGCGTGTAGCGTTGGAGTGACACGAGATGATTCATCCAATCGCGTCTTGTCAATCTGGCAATCTGCGGACCACATATCAAGTATTTGTTTCAAATCCATAATAAACCTTATAGTACGACAAGTACTATTATCTTATACTAATTTAAAATAGTCAAATCTAAATGACGCTGTGTATGTAATGTACTGAATATCACCGACCGTTGCTTCAAACATAACTTCGCCAACACTAATTGGAATAGCGTTAATGTATCTTACTTGACGAGTGGGGTTGTTATGACTGGAAAGAACGCTAAGTGTAATATCCGCATAATGGGATGAGATATCATTACCAAGCATCGATCTATCAGTTCGGGCTGGAGTAGAGATTACTCTTTCCATCCAATCAATCATTTCCTGATATCCCTTCATGTTTTCATCCATTAAGAACGTACATGATAACTCAGTGTAATCTAACTTATCACCAGCAAAGGCTAATGAGGTTAGATTCTTATACGGCTGCTCTACTGGAGGAAGTGACAATGACGGATGGACAATTGATTGTGCAAAATATTCCAAGTTAGGAAAGTTGCGGCGATCGATTACAACCCTAAACCCAGTCGGTTGAAGGTATGCTGTATTATCTGTCAGAGACGACTCTGGGAATGTATCAAATGTTACTGTAGCCATATGCAATCCATGTAGTTATACCAATATTTATATACAATAAAAAAGGGTCCCGAAGGACCCTTGAAAGGCTTTTTGCAAGCTCTTTTTAACAGAATTAGGCGAGGATGTTGTCCACGCGGAAGATTCTGTAGTACTGGTTGGTCTTGGCAGCAGCCAAACCGTCTTGAGGACCAGCGGTACCAGCGAATGGGTTCGCAATCATACCATAACGGGTCTTAAAGCCGATTTTTGGCTGGAAGTCATTCTCGCCAACAGCACGAACCATTGTTAGTGGAACGTATGGGCAATAGAATAGACCGGCGTCGTACGAGTTCGAGCCCTTGAAGCCAACGGTAGCATAGTCACCGGTAGCATATGGGTCGATGTAGACACGCATACGACCATTGAGGACACCAGCAAACGTGTTGCCTGTATCGTCAACTTGTAGGTTGGTCGATAGAGCAGGAGCATAGTCAAGAACGCCAGCAGCGGCTAGAGCTGTAGCAACGTCAGACGAGCAGATCATGACGTTACCTTTGCCACGACGGGTGTCTTTGGCAATTTGGTTAGCTTCACGATCCAACTGAACCAATAGGCCCTTGAACTTCTCAACAGACCAACGGCCATCAGCATCGGTGCTTAGGTCGAAGATACCATTGATAGCTGTGTTGCCTGTCGAGGCACCAGTCTTGGCTTGTTGGTTAATTGTACGAACAACTTCGCGGTTGATCTCGGCCAAGATTTCTGTCGATAGGATGTTCGACAATTCTGTCTCAGCATCCAAACCATGAATGGCTTTCAAATCTTGAGCGAGTTCTAGCGAGTATTCAGCTTTTAGAGCACGGCTCTTAGCTGTAACAGTAGCCTTCTCGATTGTGAAGCCCATGTTACGGAAAGCACCCGAAAGCTCAGCATTTTGCGTGGTCATGCCACCAGCAAATGTAGGACCTGTACGATCGTTGTCGATCGAGCTGTCGCTGTTCGAATCGGTTAGACCGACTAGACCCGATGGATCGGCGCCTTGCGAACCAGCCGAATCACCAGCTTTGGTCGTATCAGCTTCATTGAAGAGAGCTTCTGTCGAGCTGGTCTTGCCATCGCCGTAACGAGCCTTCATGGCAAAGATCAAGCCGGTAGGACCTGTCATTGGCTGAACGCCGCAGACGTCATAAGCCATCATGTTAGGAGCAGCACGACGAACAAGCGAGATCAAAACTGGATCCCAGTTGCTGACAGAGCTGTTGCCAACAGAAGTGGCAGGGGCTTCCGAAAGGAAGCTCATCTGAGCGCGCTCTTCTTGTAGAGCTTTCTCAGTGTTTTCTAGTAGAACGGCAGTAACCGATTTACGATGCTGGTCGCTAATCTTGCCAGCGGTTTCTTCATTGAGAACTGGAGCCCACTTCTCAACTAGTTGGTCATAAGTTTGCATCTTGTGACTCCTTATTTGGATGTTTTACGAATTGCAGATAGGTAACGAGACATGGCGTCTGTAGCAGGAGCTTCAGCGGCGTCGCCTTCTTCAGCACCAGTTACTTCTTCCGAAACTGTCTCAGATTTCTTCGTGAAGTACGACTCTTTGATGGTCTTTACTTTAGCAGCAAAGGTTTCGTCATCTTCAAAATCGATATCTTCAGCGAGAGATTTTAGCTTCTCGACTTGCGTCTCAGCTAGATCACGAGAGTGTTCACGAATGATCGACTCACGCTTGTATGTCTCTAGTTGTTCGGCAAGTTCTAGGCTCTTAGCCATGGCTGTATTGAATTGCTCTTCGAGCTCTTCATTTGCTTGGCTGAGTTCGTCAACTAGGTCAACCTTGGACTCAGGTACTTCGATGTACGACTCGGTGAACAAGTCTTTCAACTTGGTCATGAACGTTTCGGCAATCTCTGTACGTAGACCAGTTTGGATAGCGAGTTTGTTCTCTTCCATCCATTGCTCGACCACATAGTTGAGGTAGCTGTCAACCTTCTCAACGAGATCTTCTTTAGTCGTCTTGATTTCGCTTTGTAGCTCTTCAGCATACTGCTCTTCTAGACGATCAATCTCTTGAGTTAGTTTGGCTTTGACCGCAGCTTCAAAAATAACGGCTGTTTTGGCTTTGAACTCTTCGGAAAGAGTAGCCTCAGATTCAACCAACGCGCTTAGGTCCTCAGAGAAGTCGAGTTTAATATCAACAGTTTTCTCAACGATTTGCTCGTCGTCTTCTGTGATCTCAACGTCTTCACCCATAAATTTAGATAGGGCGGCAGCAAGGTCTTCCTTTTTCATACCGGCCATCTTGGTGTAAGCGGCGTTAATCATACCAGCCTTAGTCTTTGGCATTGGTTCGCTGTTCTTCTTGTCGCCCTTGCGAGCTTTGGCAGTAGGACCAGCTTTTTCTGCGCTAGAAACAGAATCTACAGATTGTTTCTCGGCATTCTTTGGATCGTGAGCTTCCACAACTTCGTTGTCGTCATTGAGCTCAACATCCTGATCTAATGCTTTTTCAGACATGATGACTCCTTATTGTTTAGATTTAAGCAACGAGAGGAAATTCTTAAACTCACGAACCTGAACCTCATAGAGGTCCTTCCGTGGAGCCTTTTTAATTTCAGTCTCCATTTGTTCAATTTCTCGAGCTTCGATGATGCCATTATTCCAGACCCACTCAACACCTTCCATAATTCCATTAACAAAGGCTGTTGGTGCAGATGGATCTTGTACGATATCAACCGTATTAAGAATAAAGTCGTCTTTGACGTACATTGCATCACCCCGGCGATCGAGGCTACCCATACCACGAGTTGACACGCCTAGCTGGACACCACCATCAAGCAGACCTTTTACAATCTGTCCATTCGGTGTATCCAGGATACGTGCTTTACCTACAATATCGTTTCCCTTCCAATCAAGAGCTTCGATCTTGTGAGATACTTTATCAAGGTTAACAGTTGGACCATCGGGATGGTTTAGTTCACCAACTGCTCTACCCTTTTTAACCTGTTCGGTAACATACTTGTCCACAGCACGCTCCATCACCATCTTGGGATAGATGCGTCCGTTGCGGTTCTTTTGTTCCGCCTGAGCAAAGATGCCTTCAATGAAATAGTTCTTCCCACCGTCCTCTTTGGCTTCGGTGATCAGCTCAATTCCTTGATCGACATATTCAGCAATTAGCTTCATGTTGTTACCTTTAAATAAAATGCCATTTTTTTGGCCTAATTATTATTTATAATAATATTAGTTTTGACTTATCTTTTATTATTCTTCGTCATCATCAGAGGCTTCATCTTCATCCTCTTCCGATACTTCATCTTCTTCAGACTCATCTGCAGTCTCCATATCTTCGTCACTCATTTCAATGTCGTCCTCTTCGGACTCCTCTTCTGGCGTGACACCGTTATAAATTTGGTCTGCCAATCTAGCCTTCTCCGCATCAAGTGCGCCAGACAATTTGTCTTGCAGCAACTCTGTAAACATAGGACCAGCTTTAGCAAAGTCTTGCTTCATAATGTTATCGATTAGATCTTCAGTGCTCATTGTATATCTCCATTACTTTTGTACACCTTCGGTGGGGGAACGTGTTGGGACTCGGCCTTGTGGTGGTTGTTCCTGGGGTGGCGGTTGATCACTATCAGTTTCCTGATCAGGTTGTCCGCCTGGTTGTTGATCCATTTCATCCTCTTTCGGGCCTTCTTCCTCAATCTCAGCCTGCATCTCTTCAACTTCTTTGTCATCCAAATGCAAGATGTTTTTGTAGACCCATGCCTTAGACAATAGGTCACCAATATATTGTTGAGCCTGGTCTAGTGTTTGTAGACGCTCACGTAGAATCTCTGTCTCTTTTAGTTCTGTAAAGTGATTATCCTGAATGTAATCAACGTTGATATCACTCTTCCAAACATCCCAATCCTCCTCGGTAATAATACCTTTGAGCATCAACTGCTTCTTGACAATATCGAGGAACAATTTAGAGAACCGACGACGAAGTCTATCAACAAACCGTTGGAACTTAACTTCGTCTCTGCTAATTTCTGTAGAACGACCAAGAGAAAACTGCGCTTCCTGTTCTAGTCGATTGACAGGAACATTGAGCGCTCTGTATAGTTTCTTTTGGAAATAAACAATGTCATCAATCTGACCTAAGTTTTCACCACCAGGCAGAGTTGAGATCTCTGTACCTCTACCACCTTCACGACGTGGGAGCCAGAAATCTTCAAGCATCGACATGTGCTTACGATCATCTTTCATTTCCCCTGTAGACGCATCATAGACAAGTTTATTACGATACTTTGTCATGATGTTCTTCATATACTCTTCGGCCTTACCCTTTGGTAGGTTACCGACGTCAATATAGAAGATACGTCTTTCCGGTGCTCTCGACAATCTATAGATCACAAGAGAGTCTTCTAGCATACGAAGCTGATTAATAGGCTTCAATGCTTTGTGCAGGTAAGAAACTACTTTCTTACGACTTTCATCCAACAAACCAGATGTAACATAACTAACTGAATCAAGAGACATCTTGACACCAGAATTAGCCTGGCCAGGTTTATCCTGATAAATGAAGAACTCCTCTACGTTTTCCACAATTGTGGCATTAGTAATAGGATCTTTCTTTTTCTTGATCTGCTTGACCTTACGAATCTTAGCAGCGTCAATCGGTCTAATTTCTTGGATACCAGCCTTTAGGTTGGATTCGTTAACAACTAAGTGATGGTATAATCTTCCATCAATATACCATCTACGGAAGATATCATGAGCTTGCTCACCAAAACTGAGCATATCATATACACCATCAAACTCTTCTTGTATTTGTTTCTTAATGCTGGCGGTTGTTTCTACCTCATCAAGATTGATAGCAACACAACGCTCAGTATCAGAGATAGAGATACTCTCATTGGTAATCTCTTCAATAGCCATATCGACCTCTGGGTGCATTGACACACCGCGATACTTCTGAACAAGAGAATGATTATCCTTTGCAGTATCATCATCCATGTTCAACACTTGACCAAAGTGCGCACCAGACGCCGTTACATATCCAGCTCCATCATCATCTGTGGGCGGAACAATAGAAGGCAATTGCTTTTGGTCACCAGTACGCCTTCCGGCTCTCCGGATCTCAAAGCCAAATAATTTAAAGATGCTATTGTCAGCCATATATTATCCTAGTTAAACATGCGGGATAGGGGACCGAAGTCCCCTTCCTTTATATCTATTACTACATTAAGATGTAGTATTCGACTCCCAGTATTGAACCTGGAATTCCACTTGGAATTCCTCGATTGCACCAGTCGTGTCATAGCTCAATTCGATTGCAGTAACATTCGTTGGGAATGTCCCTCTGAATGTATAACGCTTTAGAACTTCGCCGTCACGATCAAGCTGATCGACAAGCATATCGGCTTGATAGTCGGTTGGGTTAGTCAGACCAGTATTCGATGAGTGACCATTGATACCATTCATCCAACGCTCCATAGCATTACGGACGTTGAAGTCAGTGTCATTGATAATCGTAACAGTCCATGGCTCGAAAGCAGGACGGTCACCAGCGATTTGCAATGCACGACCACGGAATGGTACAGCAATTGTTTCCATCACCGAAGCTGGAAGTTGAGCAGCCTTACACATGAACGATGTCAATTCAACATCGCCACCAGCGTATGCTGGGAAGTTAAGTGTCGCTTTAAACAGATTTGGTCTAGCGCCACCACCTCGTAGTTTGGCTTTAAAATCATCTACGCCTAGAACAGCCATTTTATTTCTCCTTTGACGCTAGTTTAAACAGTGCCAACAACTTCACTAAACTCAACACCAGTTCTAACAGCAACAAAGTTCAATGTAACAAAGTTGATGGAACGGGCTGGTTTAATAAAGACATTAGCAATGAATTCATTTCTGTCGATAACAGCGGCCGTGTTATTTGTTTCGTCACAAACGACACGGAAGTCTGTAATACCACGACGACCTTTGATTTCTCTTAGGAATGGCTCGACAATGTTGACAAACTCAGCACGTGTAAACTCATCGTTGAACTCAAACATGACGTTACGAGCAGCAAGAGCAATTGCTCTCTCAACAACGAGGAACAGACGACGAACGTTGATACGATCGAATGCTGAAGGACGGGCTAGGTGAGTTTTGTCACCAAACAACAAGATACCTTGGCCAGGTAGGTTAGCAATTGGATTGACCCCTGCTTTGTATAGCGTATCCCGTTGGCTCTTGGTTGGTGTATATGATAGACCTGTGACACCTAGATAGTTGCCACGCCGCTGGCCAGCTGGTGAGAACCATGGAGCGGAATTAAGATCAGAAGCAGCCATAATACCGGCAGTCGACGAAGCAGCAGGAATAAAGATGTACTCATCATTATACTTGTCATACACCTTCAAGTAGTTGTTATCAACTACGAGGTATGAGGAGCGAGTAAATGGTGAAGCTGCTAGTCCAGCAGTTGTGTCCGTAACCGGTGTTGAAGTACCAACCACATCTGAGCGACATGGTGAAGCAACAACAATACAATCTTTTCTAGTAGATTGAGCGGTCGTCACAAGATCGTTTACAACAGTAGCCTGATCAGCTGCAGAACTTAAACCTGGAGCAATCAAAAAGTCTACCTGAACTGTATCAACATCTTCAACGTAGTCGAAGCCTGTTAAGTACTCGGTGGTTGTTAGGGCACCAGAATTTAAA
>Ga0222715_10001597_pt1 | contig 21501 bp, 16 predicted proteins | sample C33_9DmetaG_FD_165056 | JGI IMG/M metagenome (GOLD analysis project Ga0222715, IMG submission 165056) | Estuarine water microbial communities from San Francisco Bay, California, United States - C33_9D | ecosystem: Environmental > Aquatic > Marine > Unclassified | place: USA: California... | reverse complement strand
ACGCGTCGCACAACATGCGTGCGAGTATCAAAGTAAGCTCTACGGAGACTGGGGTGATTTTCGGTAACATCGTGTACGAGAGCGCGCGTTCCGACCGGAACGTAGTTGTGTTGAACGACGTGCATATCGATATTATGGATTACATTCAACCGGCGACGTGCAGCGACTCTGCGTTCCGTAGCATGTGGGCAGAGTTTGAGTGGGAGAACAAGGTTGCGGTGAACACGAATTTCACCGACGTTCGTAAATTCTTGGACCATATCGTGGCTAGCACGAATATGAAGTGTCTCACTCCGACAAGCGCGCTCGATGGCGAGTGTGGTTTCCTCGCTGCGAACTTGTACGCTAAGTCAGTGTTTGGCGAAGACGCCCTGGTAAATGTTTCAATTGAGAACACAGAAGGCGTAATCACTGGTAACTTCAGAATCCGAAGTAAGCAACAAGGCATTGCGCTAAGCTTAGGTGATAAAATGACGATCAAGCAAAACTTGACCGTCAAATAAACACGCGCATTACACTACTAGAGACTTCACTTTTTAGAGAAAGTTGTAAATAACTGAACCGCGAGATTCGCTACTGATGATCATTTACACGCTAGCTTTATTTTTTGGTAATTTTCACGCCAGGCCCGTCAAGTGTAGGCACGCCCGAGTTTCGCTCTAAATATTCCGGAAACACTTTCAAGCACGTCGACGTGCACTTTGGGGCGAATCGAACGTATCCGCACACCCGGTCTTTGCAAAATTGCACGTATCCCCATAACTCTTTGAATCGCTGCTCACGTTTCGCGTTGGCTTTTTCATAAGCCTTCGGGTTCGTCTTGAACGCGTTACGTTCGCTCTCTGCATCGGGCTCGAACGTCTTCGGCGGCCCGTCAACCACTGGTATCGCGCACGGCTTATCGCCAAACATCCCACTCGTCTCTAAATTCTTCTGCGCATCGACCGCGACCGCGCGTTCACTCGCGTTCGATACATAAATCACCGGCGCGTACGCATCGCCAATATCACCAAATTGCCCGTTCGTCTGCGTCGGCTCGGCGTGTCGCCAATACACGCGCATGAGCGTGGCGTAATCCAACCTCCCATCCTCGTACGTCACCTCCACCCCACGCTTGCCATCCATCGTCCCCGGCACGACATCCATCACCCCAGCGTACTTCAAATCCACGTACTCTCGCTCCAAGAACGCCGAGTCACCGGCGCCGACGTACATCCGCGCCGTGGCTGCCGCGCTCACGGGCGCCATGGCCATGGCCATCGCCGTCGTCGCGGCGACGACAGACGCGCCGAGCGTCGGTGCGTGCGCCGGACGCGCGCGCGGCGCGTTCGCGCTCCGCGTCGTCGTCGTCGTCATCGTCGTCACCGCTGTCGCGGTCGCGGTCGCCATCGTGACGTGTGTCGCCATCGCGCGCGAATGTGACGCCACTCCTCGCGCGCGCCGTCATGCTCTCGCGCCTATGTGCGCGCTCGTCCGCCATGCCGACGCATCGCGCGGCGGCATTCGCACCGTCGTCGTCACCAGCGTCGTCGGCGGCGGCGGTGCCGTCGCTGGCGCACCGTCGCGCGTCGACGGGCGTCGACCGGCGGCGACGACGAAAAGCGTGCGCGCGCGCGTTCGCGTACGACGACGCCGACGCGGACGACGGTGGCGAGGTGTTATCGTACAGACCGGGCGAAAGCGCATCGGCGCCTAAAGATGTTCGTCGCGAGCGGGTAAGGATTCGAGCGCGCGACGGTGGACGAGGACGTCGAGGCGTTCTCGGCGCGGGTGGTTGAGGTTTGCGACGGCTGGACTGACGCTCGCGGTGCTTTCGTTGCTTTCGTGTCGCAGGGGAATTGCTATGGGTGCGGGGTACAATTACAAATTATAGATGAATCCATCGCCGGGTACGTCGATCCGGATGAGTACCAAACAAAGGCGGTGGTACATAGGCAGTTTAATGGAATGTTGTGCGCGCGGTGCGCGGCGTTGAGCAACGGACGGTTTGTCAACGCCGTGGAGGGCCAAGGAGGGATCAAAGCCGCACCGGGGTTGATAACGCCGAAACAATTGCGAGATTCGTTGAAAGAAATTCGCGAGCGCAAGACGTTGGTTGTCAAGGTGGTGGATGTCACGGATTTTCATGGGAGTTTCTTGAAAAAGGTGCGAGACGTGGTGGGCGGGAACCCAATTTTGTTGGTCGTCACCAAGGTTGATTTATTAAGTCCAGAGACGAATTACGACGATTTATTGCGATGGGTGGAAGATGAATCCGCGGCGCGACGGCTGACGCTCGCTGGCGTCGCGTTGGTGAGCTCGAAGAAGGGTTTTGGGATGCGAGACGCCGTGTTGCAAATGATGCGCGAACGCAACGGCCGGGACGTCTACGTCATGGGCGCGGCAAACGTCGGTAAAAGCACATTCATTCGCGCTGCGATGGATGAACTTCGATCTGCTGGGAACTACTTCGCCCCGGCAAAGCGATTACCTGTGGCGAGCGCCATGCCTGGCACTACGCTCGGGGTCATTCCGCTCAAGGCGTTTGAAGGCAAGGGCGTGCTCTTCGACACCCCGGGCGTGTTCTTGCACCATCGACTCAATTCGCTTCTCGGACCCGAGGATTTGTCAATCATGCGTCTTGGAAACACTTTGAAGAAGTTCGTGCCAAAAAAACCCGAATGCGCAGAACCCCCCGGATTTGATTCATTTCAAGGGTATTCACTGTGTTGGGGTTCGTTTCTTCGCATTGACATTCTCGCCTGTCCTCCGAATACGGCTTTTTCTTTCTACGGTCCAAAAACTCTTCGCGTGGACGTTATGAAAACTTCAGACGTACCAGCGACGGTTCCTGGGCAAGAACAGGCGGCGTTGCGTCTGGTAAATGAGGTGGATTTCGTGCCGCCACCAGGTGTTACCGGCGGCTTGGTCGACCTCTCCGTGTCTGGTCTCGGCGGCTGGGTGCGCGTTGAAAAAAGTAGTGAGCGGGGCGACGGCGTGATTCACGCGCGCATTTACGGACTTCGTGGACTCGAAGTGTTTGCGCGCGATGTCATGCCAACTCCATAGTTTATGTTCCATTAGCCATATTTGCAATTTATTGTTTGCGTAGAAGCGACAACAACTGTTGCGCATCCGATGCCTCAAACTGCACCTCTGGCCATGAGCTCGTCCAAAGAGGACGATACTTTTTTTGACTTGCCACCCGCTACGCATGCGCAGCAAAAGCGTGGATGGACTCGTGATTATACCGTTGTTTGGGTCGAGCACGATGCCGCGCTCAAAGATTTGACAGAGGATAAGTCCTCTGTGGACGCGTTTCTCTGCGCTCCAAATCGAAATGTCAACGGCCACACCATGCGCCAGTTCGACTTTACCGGAGGCGAGCGCGTGCGAAAAGCCAAAGCTCGGGCAAGAAACGAAGAAATCGCGTTCGAAGAAGCAAGCTTACGCGCGTGGCGGGCAAAGCACGCGTAAAACTTTCAGAGGTTGTCACAACGATGATACGCTTCAAATTAACACTACAAACCGCGGCGCTACGTGCTCATGGAGGGCACACCACGGTGAACTAACTAAACTACTGCGTTGTCATTCGGTTGTTATTCGAACATTTTACGCCGCATGAGCAAACGCCCGCGCCAGCCGAACAACCCAGGATCAATACCTGCGACGCTATATCCGTTGTCTGCATACAATGCGCACACCTTTGGCTTCTTCAACGCCACGTGAAGCCACATCTCGTCCGACTTCATCGCCCGTGCAAACGCCTCTGCGCCGCGCAGCATGGCTACGCCTAGTCCACCGCCGCGTCGCTCCTCTAATACTGTCAAGTCGCTCAAATACGCCTCATCTGCGGGCGGGGCCAACGTCGTGAACTTTCGTCTTGTATCCGCGTTAAAGCTCACTCCAACCGTTGCGACGACTTCACCGTTCAAAACACCGACCAAATACGTCCCAAATGGAAACGCTCCGATAGCGCCCGCTAGATATACCTCTAACGTCCGACGTTCGGTCGGGAATCCACTCATGCCGCTCCCGAGCAACAACGTCGCGACGTCTGGGACATCCTCTCGAGTAAACGCGCGCACCACGAGCGTATCGCCTTCGTGGTCGGAATGTTTACTCCCACGGCCAACGACAACGCGCTCGCACCAATCACTGTCGGGCAAGTCCTCGCGCGGCGGCGCAGGGTCCGCGAATGGGTCGAGCGCGACGGCGCGGGACCGCCAAGCTGCGCTTCGGCGTGACGTCACCGCTCGCGGCGCGCGGCGCAGCGGCGCAGACGTCGACGGAACCGCCGATGGGCACGTCGGCGATATCATCGCACGCATCGTGTTTGGAAAGTTTGCGCGTTTGCGGCGTCTCGCGAGGCGAGTTCTGCGGTCTTTGGGGGGTGAAGTGGATAAAGCGGGCCGTAACGCCGGTCAGTTTTCATGAATGATTGATCGAAGCGTCTTATTAAAGAATGCCGAGCGAAATAATACTAGATGCGTGTGAATATCCGACTATGGTTACTTGATGATACCATCGCGGATGGTGGGTAACGTACACGGACCTTCGGCGGCTGCAAAGGGGACGTCTTTGTACAGCGCGACGCCTTCGGCAGAGACGGTGAAGTCAACGCTGACGGTTTCGAACACTTTCTTTCTAGGATTGAGCACGTCATCTGCGTCACCAATGAAGCCTTCGACGGTGATTTTTGCGCCGTTGGCGGTGCCGGTGGGCGGGATGACGAGTTCAGTTTTGCCTTCTGCGTTGGTGCCGCAAAGAACCATGGCGGCGGATTCAACACCACGCATCTTCGACGGCTTCATGTTCGCCACACACACGACACGAGCACCCGTGAATTCTTCCTCAGTCAAGTGCTTGACCAAACCACTGACGACTTGGCGCGGAGCGTCCTCGCCAAGGTCAATCTCTTCGACGTACAAGGATTCGGCGTCGGGATGGCGCTTAACGCTCAACACTGTGCCGACCACGAGATTGAGACGCGAGACGTCAACTGGGGCGTTCGCCGGAACAGGTTTTGGCGCGGGTGCTTTTCTCTTCGGTTCGATCTTTTCAGCTTCGAATTTTGCGAACAGAACGTCACCGATGGCGACTGACGTACCGACTGGTACGTTTTCGCCAAATTGCTTGAGTTGCCAAATCTTTACTGGCGCCATGCCGAGCTTGTTAAAAACCACTTCGGACGCCTTGGGAATATACGGCTGCAAGAAGTGCATGGCGATGTATACTGCCTCAATCGTACTCCGAATGATGACTGCCTTGCGTTCCTCAGCGCCTTCGCCCTTGACGGCCCATGGCGCGGCATCAGTCAGGTATTTATTCGTGTCCTTCGCCGCCCCGATGGCGAGCTCGCAAGCTTGCTGAATGCCAAACCGTGCCATCGCGGCTTCGCTCTGTGTGCGAAGCGCATCGACATCGAAAACCTTTTCCGCGGCGCAGTCGGGAACGACTCCGTTGCAGTTCTTGTTGCACAAGTTGGTCACGCGGTGCACCAAGTTCCCGAGCACGTCCGCCAAATCGGCATTATGGATGGCCGTCATGGACGGTTCGCTGAACGGTACGTCTGAACCGTAAATACCACACCGCATGAGATAATATCTGAATGTATCACTTGAAAACTTCTTGAGCACCTGCACCGGGTCGACGACGTTGCCAATGGATTTGCTCATCTTTTGACCATCTTCGGCGGTGACGAAGCCGTGACCGAATACCGTCTTCGGGAGAGGCAACCCAGCACTCCATAACATGCACGGCCAAATGACGCAGTGGAACCAGATGATGTCTTTACCGATGATGTGCACGCTCGCGGGCCACATGTCCTTCTTTGCGGCGTTTTCATCCGGCCAACCCGTGCCAGTCAAATAGTTCGTCAACGCGTCAAACCATACGTACATGACGTGTTTCGGGGCGTCTGGTACGGGAATGCCCCAGTCAAACGTCGTTCGCGATACAGATAAATCACGAAGTTCGTCATTTTCCAAGCGAGCTAAAATCTCATTGCGACGCGAAATTGGTTGAATAAACTCTGGGTTCTTCTTGATGTGATCGATCAATTGTGACTGGTAGCGGCTTTGCTTAAAGAAGTAGCTTTCTTCCTTCATCTTCTTCAAATCCTTTCCGCTCACAGGATCCTTGTAATCACTTGCTTGCGCTTCGCTCTCCGTCACAAAGGTTTCTTCTCTCACGTTGTACCAACCTTCGTACGTGTCCAAATAGATGTCTCCATTATCCCTCGATCGTCTAAACAACTCACGGCACGCTTCTTTATGCACCTCGCTCGTCGTGCGATTGTAAATGTCGTTCGTAACATCTAATTGCTTATTCAACGCCTCGAACGCCGCGACGTGGCCGTCGACAAACTCCAACGGCGCCATCCCCTTCTCCTCCGCTGCTTCAGCAATCTTCTGTCCGTGCTCGTCGCTACCAGTTTGAAACCACACATCACGTCCATACGCACGGTGATATCTCGCGAGAACATCCGTAGAAACGCTCTCATACGCGTGTCCCATGTGCGGAGCGCCGTTCGCGTAATTGATCGCCGTCGTGATTGAAAACTTCTCCCCACTCGGATCCCGTACCGCGCCCGCGCTCGCTGCGGCGTCCATCGCATCCGGTGCGCTAATCGCAACGTCCGCCATCGCGCTCGTCGCCGCCTCGACGCCCACCGTCGACGCAGCATCGTTCGCAACGTCCGGCGTCGTCGTTGAGGTCTTCTCTTCAGGTTTCTCCTCTCGCGCAACTTCCGGAACGACCGCGCTCGCGATCGTAGGCTCGATCGCGTCGCTCGTCGCGCTCGCGACCGGCGCCGCGGCGTCGTTCGCGTCTTTCGATGGTGCGCCGCCCATGGCGCGCGTGAATCGCGTCGAGCAGTGCGGACGCGGACGAGGCGCTTTTTTGTACCTTTTTGGTTGCCGATGCGCGCGCGAGACGTCGACGCGAGCACCATGCGCGCGGTGACGACGGCGACGACGGTGGCGGCGACGGTGGCGATGGTGACGTCGACGCGCATCGCGGCGCGCGCGCCCGCGCATTGGGAGCACGCGGCGGCGGTCGCGACGGGGGCGCGAGGCGCGGTGGCGCGAGACGCACTCGTGAGCGTCTCGGGCGCCGCGCGCGCGTTCGCCGCACAGGCGAGCTCGAAGCCGTACGCCGTGCTCGGTGGGCGTAACGCGACGCAGGTGGCGGGTGCGCGCGGCGGCGGCGGTGGCGGCGGCGCGGGTGGCGCGGGCGGCGCGCGCGCGGGTCGAGAGCCGTGGAGCTGGAGTCAGCGACTTCGCGCCGTGGCGTTCGGCGCGGCAACTTTGTACGTCGCGCGCGCGCAATTTGTGGGTGGCGTGGACGACGGAACGTTTGCGAGTGAGTCCTCTACCGTAGAGAACTGGAGCGGCACGAAACGGGTGGAGTGTGAGAAGGTGTTCGCGCCCGAGACGGAGGAGGAGCTCAGACGTATCGTGCAGAGCGGGCGGTTTTCCAAATTACGCCCTGTAGGAAGCGCGCTGAGCCCTAACGGTGTGGCGTTTGAGAAGCGAGGTATGCTGAGTATGGGATTACTCGACAAAGTGTTAGAGGTGGATGTGGAGAAGAAGCAGGTGAGACTTCAAGCGGGCGCTCGGGTGCGCGAAGTCGTGGAGCACTTACGTCCGTATGGGTTGACGCTGCAAAACTATGCGAGCATTCGCGAGCAGCAAATGGGTGGGTTCACGCAAGTAGGTGCACACGGCACGGGTGCGGCGATTCCACCCGTGGACGAAACGGTGGTGGAAATGAAGATTATTACGCCGCGTGGAGGAGACGGCTTGAGGCTGAGCGCCGAAAGTGAGCCAGACATGTTCAAACTTGCGAAATGTGGCGTCGGCGCGTTAGGAGTGGTGAGCGAGCTTACGATTCAGTGCGTCGATGCGCATAAATTAGTTGAATATACTTGGACGGCGACGCCTGAAGAGATTGAGAAGAAGCACGAGATTTGGTTGCGCGAATATCAGCACATTCGCTACATGTGGATTCCGCATACAGAGACTGTGGTCGTCGTGGCGAGTAATCCTTTGAAGTCGGGCGAACGCGAGCCGCGCATACGAAGTGGCATGGTAGAAAAGCGCCGCGTCGAGCCCTTGGTTCGGTTACTCAAGGAGGTTGCCCCGAATGTCGATCCGGCGGACATGAACTTCGGTCAACTTCGAGACGAACTACTCAAGGTGAACCCATTAGACGTTGAGCACGTCAAGCGAGTCAATGCTGCCGAAGCGGAGTTCTGGAAACGAAGCTCGGGTATGCGCGTCGACTGGAGCGATCAAATTTTAGGTTTCGATTGCGGTGGGCAACAGCACGTGCTCGAAGTTGCCTTCCCAGTCGGCGATTTAGAGCGCGAGCGCTCAGAAGCCGCGCCTCTTCGTGCCGACTTGCAGTTCATGCGTGAACTTCGCGAGATGATCGTGAAACATCAAATTCCCGCGCATGCGCCGATTGAACAGCGCTGGTCGAGCGGTAGCTCGTCACCCATGTCTCCAGCCGCTGGAACGCCGAATTCGCTTCATTCGTGGGTCGGCATCATCATGTATCTTCCCACCGACGTTCAAGCCGAACGTGACGCGATTACGAATGCATTCAAGGCGTACGGTGCGAAAGAGTTCGATGAACTCGGGGATAAATACGAGCTCCGCACGCACTGGGCGAAGATCGAGCTCGAAACCGATCCAGAGCGTCTGAAAAAGCAGCGGGAGAAAATCCACCAACACTACCCGGTGAAGGAGTTCAACGTCGCGCGCAAAATGATCGATCCGCACGGGCTCTTCACGAATCCGCTCATCGCAGGATTGTTCAAATAGCTGATCCATGTATACATATTATGATATTCTTTACAATTCTCCCGTCTTTGCGCGTTTCTTTTTCAATTTTGCGGCTTTTTTTGCCTTGCGCTGTTTGAGCTTGGCGTCTATGCGTTTATTCTTCAGTTCTGCATCCTTCTTCGCCGACGTCGCCGCTTGCGGTGCATCCTCCGTACCCTTTCTATAAATCTTCTGACCGTTAATATCGACGTAATGCGTCTCGGGCTGGTCTAGGAAGAACTCTACGTACTCGTTGACGTACTTTTTCGCGGCGCGACACGCGAACATCGTCGCGTCGATCGCAAAAAGCTCCGCCCCTTGACCTGCCGAGCGCATCATCGTCGTCCACGCCGAGCTAATTTCTTTCGCTGTCGCATCCGTTCTCTCGGGATCGCGCATGAGGTAAATAAAGAAGAATTCGGGTGCGGGCTCTGACTCTAGTTCGGGCTCGCGCAAGTCATCATCGTGAATCACATCGAACCCGTCGTCGCTCTTGCGGTCGGCAACGACGCCGGCGGAGAGGATGGTGACGAATACGAAGCACACGAGGGCGATGAGCGCGAACGCTCGGCGGCGCATGGACGGTAGTCGCATAGACATGTCGCTCGCCTCGGTGTGAGGCCCGACGGTTGTCGCTCGGCTCGGCTTTGTACGCGGCGCGGCTCGAGAGGACAATGACGATGATGACATTCACGTCCTACGATTTCGACTATCATAATTTACATGTGGTGCTATTTGTCAATGCAGTCTATGTGCGTATCGCGTCGCGAATGTTGCGATACGCGGCTATCTTCCGATACACTGAGCGCGCGCTCGATTTACGGTTACGACGCCGTCTTTGGGACCTTGTGCTTCGCCGTAGACGCCTTCGCAGCGCCAGTACACGCCGTCGAGGACGGAAGCGGGGCGTTGTACATGATTCCAAATACGAGTGCATCGTTCGCACGGCGTGCGGCGCGTACATCGACGCGCGAGGCGAGCGGCGTCGGCGGCGCCCGAACGCTTTCCGCCTGGTGCTGTGTCTTCTTTTTGGACAGTTTCTGCATCTTCACGCTCCCCGCACCCGCGGGCGCGGTGTTCGTAACTTTGCTCTTCGCGTGATTGCCATTCAATGTCGTCGTCGTCGCCGTCGTCGTCGCTGTCCAAGGTCTCTTCTTTCCGCCGCTCGTCGACACGTCCCGACCGCGTCGCGCGACGCCCCCATCACACCGCCAACGCGCGTGCGCCTCCAACGCCTCCGCCATCACCGCGCGCAAACACCTCTTGCACGTCACTAAATCATCCCCAAGCGTGGCGAACGCGCGCTCATCGACGCCTGGAGCCCAAGACGGTTGCGGAACGTCGGCGTACGCCGCGCGAAGCGCTCGAGCGCGTCCACGCGCCACCGCACGCTCAATCGCCGCGTGCTCACGCACAGACGACGACGACGACGCTAACGCATTCGCAAACGCGCGCCAGTCCACGCGCGCGCCCAATCCACGCGCGCCATCGTCGCATTCTTCGTCGTGACCTTCTGTAGCCTCGTAGTCGCCATCGATAAACACATCCTCCACGAGCGCGGCGACGACCGCGGGCGACGACGACGCGAACGCGCGCGGAAGTGCGCGGAGAATGGCGCGCTCGCGCTCGCTCGCCGCGGGCGCGGCGGCGGCACCGGCGTCCATGACCGCAGCGGCTCGCTCTGGCGTTGCGCCACTCCAGCGCGCGCGTCAACATCATTCATTCATCATCAACATCATCATGTCGACGACGATGACGACGACGGCACGCCCCACCACGGCACCTGCGCCGCCGCGCACGCGCACCGCGTCGCATCGCCGCGCATCGCGCGCGGGCGCAGGCGCGAACGACGCCTTTGAAGCGATTGATGACGTTGACATCGATGCCGGTGAAGCCCTGAAGACGTGTCGCGCGCCGCTCGCATCGCGCCGCCGCGCGCTCGGCGCGTTCGGGGCGTCCGTAGCGCTCGTCATGAGTGCGCCTCGCGCCTCGTTCGCGTCGGCGTTCGATGACGACCCGTTCGCGCGCAACGATGGCGGGCGAGTATTGGATAAGTTGAAGGCGTCGACGCCGGATGTCGACGTCGCGGCTCCCACGGAACCGATGCCGGCGCCGCCTGCGGCTGTCATCGACGACGTCGTTCCGGTGGTTGATGACGCCGTGATCCCCGAGGCGGTGCCGGAGCCGACGTATACGCCGCAAGCACCCGCACCGCGCGTCACAGAAAGCTCCACGGCGGTGGACACGAAGCAGTTGTTGAATAACACGCGCATCAAGACGTACAACAACGCTCCGGCTGATTTCCCGGCGTTTATTCGCGAAGGGTACGATGTACGCGTGATTCATGGTAACGATTACACCGTGCGCGATGATGGGCTCATCGTGAAGGATTACGAGATCGGTACGGGGCCGAAGCCGAGCGATAACCAAGAGTGCACGTTCAACTACGTGGCGTACAACGAAAACGGAGGGACGATTGATAGCACGTACAGACGCGGTGCACCGGCGTCCACGCGGCTTGGGATTAATGGTATGATTCCTGGGTTTGAGCTCGGGTTGAAGGATATGCAACCGGGTGGGAGACGACGAATTATTGTGCCTCCAGAGCTCGGGCCGCCCACCGGACCGGCGACATTTTTCAGCGCCAAGCAGTGGGAAGTCTTTGACATTGAATTATTAGAAGTGAAGAGCTGTTCGAGATCATCGTTCGGGATGGTGTCCAGCGTGACTTGCGAGTAAAGATATACGGCGCGCGCGCGTGACTAGACTAGTAGAATTTGTTCATTAAAGATGCTACAGCCGCAACGGCAACGAACGCGTTGCCTCACTCTTCGTCGCGCGCAAACATGCTCGGCCTCGACGCGTATGGGTCCTCGAGCGATGACGAAGGCCCGGGTGCGGAAACGGAAACCGTACCTGCACCCGAACCGGCGGCGCGCGCGCCACCAGCGATGCCGTCAAAGGCGACGGCGCGGGCATCAGACGTAACCTTCTCAAAGCTCCCACCAGCGGCGCGACGCGTGGTGACCATTCCCGCGCCTGCGCTCGCGCGTGCATTGGATGACGATAGCGATAGTGATAGCGATGCCATCATGGCGTCCAAACGACGGAAAACGGCGCAGACAGCGGGCGGCTCAGGGGCGAGCTTGACGTCGGCGTTGCCCAAGCCAAAGCGCGCCGCGCTCGGGGGTGGAGGTGCGCTCGGCGCCGGTGCGCTCGGGGGTGGCGGAGCGATGCTTGATTTAGGTACTGGTGGGTTTGGGACGCGCGCCAACGCCGAGGCGAACGAGTGCGGCGACCAAGAAGAGGAGGAGGAAGAGGCGGGGCCGCACGCCGCGGCTGTGTACGCCGTCGGCGACGACGGCGAATACGTCAATCCAAACGCAGCGTACGCGTACCATGCGGATGCGTATGATGATGATGAAAATGGTGATGGTGCCACCATGCCTGCGAATGAGGGCGCGGCTCAAGGCTCGTTCGTTGACCAAGCGCTCGCGGCGGCGGCGAAGGCGGAGTACGAACGCCACGGGCGAGAAATCAAGATAACCACGCTCAGCGCGGCCGATTTGCGTAAGCGTCCCGGTCATGGTAAGACTGCGCCCATGCTTGAGACGGAGGGCATGTTCCAGCAGGTCCAAGCCACGCGCGCGAGCTCGACGGCGAGAAACAAGCACCAAATCACGTCGTTGTTACACGAAGCCAAGGTGAATGAAAAACAAATTTTAGAGGCTGGGTTCAAGGCCAACGCTACGCGAGCGCAGAACCGAAAGCGCTACGGATGGTAACCCATCCGTAGCGCTTGTCACGCGCATGTCATACGTAGTGCTTTATGTTGTGAATACCTCTACTCGTGCGCGATGCGCAGGCATAGAACCGGGTGTCCGCGTTCGATTTTATTTCGCGCAAGCCAGGTTGTAGTAAAAACTGTGAACTTAAAGTAGTATTGCATTATCGCCTAACGTAATTATCTCTTGCCGGTTCGTGCTTCAACCGTCACCGCCGCCGCCGCCGCCGCCGCTGCCGCCGCGTTCGAGCGTATCACGCGAGCGTCGAGCTCACGACAATTCATTCTCGATGACGCTCACCACCGTCTCCGCGGGCAACATCCCTTCCGTGCGCAGCGCCGGCTTGGACATATCCGGAGAAACGAATACCAACGTAGGCAATCCTTGAATCTGTAACTGCGTCGCCAAATCCGTCTCCTCATCCGTATCCACCTTCACGCACAGCACCTTGTCCCCGAGCTGCGCTTGCACCTTTTCCAACTCCGCCGACATCAACACGCACGGCCCGCACCACGTGGCGTAGAAATCAATCACCATCGGTCGATCACGATTCGCCATCGCAATCTCGAGCTCCTCCGCGTTCATCTTTTGCACCAAACCCGCGCGCGTGCGCACCGCACCGCGGCGCATGGGTGCCACGTGGGCACAGGTTTTCGCCTTGACGCGCGACGACGACGACGCCTTTAACGACGCGCACCCGCGCGCGAACGCGCTAGCGCGCGCCACGGGCGCGAAGGATGAAGACATGGCTCTCGCGTGTGCGTTCGTGCGACGACTGACCACCGTGTGGGGACACGCGCGGCGCACAATCGCGGCGGAGCTCGCGAGTCACCAATGAACAATGGTGGAGCCCACGTCACCATCGATGCGCTGCGCTCCGTCACTTGGACGCGCGCACACGGTCGCACGCGATCGCTCGAGGCGGCGAACACGCGATGGTGCACGCGTTGACGCCGTGCGCGGCGTCGGCGGCGTCGCGCGCGGCGTCGGCGGCGCGAGGACGCGGGGCGGGGCGCGCGCGCGCGATGGCGCGCGTGGGTGCTAAATATAGCCCGTTGGGGTGTCGTGGGGTGTTCGCGGGCGATGCTCGCGGGAGAGACGGTGGAAGGTGGTGTGCGCGCGCGCGACGGGGTGATTGCATCGCGCGCGAGGCGTCGGCGGTGCGTTCGCCGGCGGAGGTGATTAACTTTGAAGGTTTGCAGCTCGAGATGGATGAGAGCGGCGCCGAACGCGTCAAGCTTCAGGTTGAAGGTTGGAAGCGATGGACGTGGCGAGGGTATGAATGTAACTATATTTCTGCTGGCGAAAATAACGATGGGCCGATTGTGACTTTGGTGCACGGATTTGGGGCGCATTCGTATCATTGGAGGTACACTATTCCGGCGTTGGCGCGCGCGGGATATCGCGTGTACGCGTTGTGCATGTTAGGCTACGGTTGGTCTCCGAAAGTTGAGGAAGAATATTCCATGGAGTTGTGGGGACAGCAAGTGATTGATTTTTCGCGCGAAGTCGCCGGGGCGACCGCGGAGGATAAGACGTTTATCGCTGGGAATTCAATCGGCGCGTTGGCGGCGTTGTACGCCGCGAGCACCGCGCCCGACTCGTGTAAAGGCTTAATCTTGGTCAACAGTGCGGGTAATTTCGAGCCAGACGCCGCACCTGGGCCTGAGAAGAAAACGTTAGCGCAACAGGCTGTGGGTAACGCCGACGACCAGGGTGGCGATACCATCATGGATAAGCTGCGTGAAGCGTTTGGTCGCGTCACGGCGACGGGCATCTTCTACTTTACCAAGGTGCGCATCAAAACCATCTTGCAACAGGTGTACGAGTTCGACGTCGACGATGATTTGGTCAAATCCATCGACCTCGCCGCGCAAGACCCTGGTGCGATCGGAACGTTCTATCAACTCTCCCTCGCCGGCTCGAGAACGAAAATTAAACCGAGCGACTTGCTCCGGGACTGGACCGGCCCGCTCATGCTCTTGTGGGGCGAGAAAGACCCGTGGATGACCCCAACCAAGGCGCAGCGCATTTTGGAAATCAAGCCCAACGCCAAGTACGTCCCCGTGCTCGGTGGTCACTGCCCGCACGACGATTGTCCCACGGCGAGCTCCGACGCCATGAAGGCGTTCTTCGCCGACGTCGGCGCGTGAACGACTCAATCCGCGCCACACGCGCCGCACGCGCGCACAATCCACGTTATACATCTACATGCGCGCGCACGCAGCCAGCATCTAGGCCGCAGCGACGCGCCCTATCGCGTCGTATGCACGCCCTCTTTAAAAATCTTGTAATACTTATCCGCGCGCGTCCCAGCTCGCCCAGCTCCCATGCTCCCATCGCCGCCCATCGTCGCCGGGACGCGCCCATCGCGCGCGCGTGGCCACGCGTGTGCGGTGCCCTACTGTTTGCGCACACGCACCACGCCACCCGCGACGCGCGCGAACGTCCCCAACCCCAAAGCCCTGTTGAGATCTCGTTGCCCGGTCACGATTGGCGAAATACCCCCCCCCCATCGAGGGTTCGGACATCCGATGACGCAAAAGGTCGATCGCGATCGCGATCCCCGATCGCGCGCGAGCGATGCGCCGCGCGCGACGCCGCGCGCGACACACCGCGACGATCGATCTCGATCGCCACACGTCCAACGTATTTTTATACACCTTAACCCGCTCGCACACACGACGACGACCACGATGTCCGCCGTGTCCGCCACGTCCACGCACTTGAGCCAACGCCGCGTTGTCTCCCAGCGCATCGCCGCGCGCAGCGCATCGACGCGCACCGCCGTTCGCGCGAACGTCAAGACGACGTGCGCGCGCGAAGGTCCGGTCGTCATCGGTCTCGCCGCGGATTCTGGATGCGGCAAGTCGACGTTCATGCGCCGCATGACGAGCTTGTTCGGGGGCAAGGCGACGCCGCCCGAGGGTGGCAACCCGGACTCGAACACGTTGATTTCGGACACCACCACGGTGTTGTGCCTCGACGATTATCACTTGAATGATCGCGCTGGACGCAAGGAATCTGGGTTGACTGCGCTTAACTTGAAGGAGCAAAACTTTGGTAGGTGTGACGATGCGTGAGACGACGATGCGATCGAGACGATTGGTTCGCGGTTCGGATCGCGTTGTGGATAAGAGGGCGTGGATAAGCGCGCGAGAGAGACGTCGAGTCGGGGGTCGATGTCGACGTGTGGCGCGCGTGGTGTGGATGGAACCATCGTCGTGTGTTGTGTGTGTATGCGTATCGTCGTCGCGTGACGTCTGGCGCGATGCGCTGTGTGTTGAAAATGTCCACGCGAGACTAACCTGACGTCCCGTTTGTTTTCATTCGCAGACTTGATGTACGACCAAGTCAAGGCGCTCAAGGAGGGCAAGGCTGTGGACAAGCCGATTTACAACCACGTCACCGGTGTGTTCGACCCGGCTGAGCGCATTGAATCCCCGGAAGTGCTCATCCTTGAAGGTCTTCACCCGTTCGCCGACGCTCGCGTTCGCGAAATGTTCGACTTCAAGATTTACTTGGACATCTCCGACGACGTGAAGTTCGCGTGGAAGATTCAACGCGACATGGCTGAACGCGGTCACTCTCTCGAGTCCATCAAGGCGTCCATTGAAGCCCGTAAGCCGGATTTCGATGCGTTCGTTGACCCGCAAAAGGAGTTTGCCGATGTCATCATCCAAGTCCTCCCCACGCAACTCATCCCGGATGACAACGAGGGTAAGATTTTGCGCGTGCGCATGATCATGAAGGAGGGCGTGCAAAACTTTGACGCCCCGTACTTGTTCGACGAAGGCTCCACCATCTCCTGGATCCCGTGCGGCCGCAAGTTGACGTGCTCTTACCCGGGCATCAAGTTCTTCTACGGCCCGGACACCTTCTACGGCAAGGAAGTCACCGTTCTCGAAATGGATGGCCAATTCGACAAGCTCGAAGAGCTCATCTACGTCGAGTCCCACTTGTCCAACACGTCGACCAAGTTCTACGGTGAAATCACCCAGCAAATGCTCAAGTACCAAAACGGTCCGGGCTCCAACAACGGTACTGGTTTCTTCCAAACCATGGTTGGCCTCAAGGTGCGCGAAGTGTACGAGCGCATCGCTGAGAAGGAAGTCGTCGTCAAGGCGTAAGCGCGCCGCGCTCGCGCGGGCGTTTAGGGATTTTAGGAGAGTCCACGTGTCATCAATCGTTCTAGCACGAGGTGACGCACGACTGTGCAATATTAATGCGTCAATTTCATTCTAATTCTTAGTATCGTACACGCACGCCCGCCGCATACACTCGCGCGCTATCATCACTCCGCTACTCGACGTCTTGCCAGCCCGCGCACCCGCGAGCTCAACCGTTCGCCTTCACCATTCAACTCTCGCCTCCTAACAAATGCTGCACGCGCGACAGCACGCTATCTTTTGAAGGATCATACGGGTTCTCCTTATCCGGAATCTCCAACACGCTCGGAATCGCCGCCGTGTGCGCGTCGAGCAAGTACCGCACGCGGTCCGCGACCTGCGACGTCGACGCGCGAGCTCCAGGGTCAGTCTTCGCTTTCCTCGCGCCCAACTCGAACGCGCGCACACAACGCCATCAAACACACGCGCGCACACACATGGCTCCCACCCAACGCGACGTACCACCTGCGTGATGAGCACCACGGCGATGTCCTCTCTCGTCGTGAAATCCTTGAACGCCTCGGCGATCTCACCCTCGCTCGTTTTATCGCTCACGATGACGTAATTCGACCGCTGACGCTCGTCCACGTGTCCGACGCCCGCGAGTAAGAACCCCGTCACCGTGTCCTCGTCCGCGATGACGGCGATGAGCGAGCCGTCGTCGGCGTTCATGCGTTGAATCGATGCCACGCGACGCACTCTGTGGAGGCGCCATTCATCCGCGCGCCACCATGACGGCGCGTGACGACGCACGCGCGTGCGACGCGCGATGCGAGAGCGTTTGCACGGCGTCGAGCGCGTGCGACGCGTGCGGGGCGGCGGCGACCAAGTACACGTGTCCGGCGTGCGCGAGGAAATCGTGTTGTTTGGCGTGCGTCAACCGGCACAAGGCGGCGCACGAATGCGACGGAAAACGCTCGCGCGTGGGGTTCATAGACATTCGCGACTTTACCGACGGTGATGTCGTGAGAGATTATAGGTTTTTAGAAGACGCTGGGGCGACGGGCGAGCGGGCGAAGCGGTGGAAACCGACGTTTGGGGAGACGAGCGGCGACGGCGGCGAAGGCGCGCGAGACAACGGCGGCGGACGCGGCGGGCGCGGCGGACGCGGCGGGCGCGGACGAGGTCGTGGGAGCGATGCGCACCACGCACGACGCGCGTTGGATGCGCTCGGGGCGAAATGCGCCGAGCGTGGGGTGGAGGTGCGATTCATGGCGAACGGCATGGCGCGCCGGCGGTTGAACACGACGACGCATCATCGCAAGCGGGACGAGTTGTTTTGGCGGTGCGAGTGGGCGTTCCATGTCGGTGACGCGCGCGTAGTGCGCGTGGATGATAAAGTGAGCGAGAACGTCACGCTCGCGGATGTCTACGCCGCACACGTCAAGGCGCTGACGATTGAGACGGAGGACAAAGCAACCGTCGCGGCGTTCAAGCCTACGGATGCGGACGAAAAAACCAAAGCCACAAACGACGGCGAGAACGACGATAACGCGAGCGCGGCGACGTACGTCGCGCTCCTCGAGCAATTCGACACCCCGGCGAACGCCAAACGCTGGCACGCGGTCTCGCTTCAGCAAACGCTCGCGCAGGCGTTGCGCGGTAAGGTTGTCGTGGAATTTCCCACGTTTCACGTCGTCCCGACGCTCCGCGCGGACGCCTTCGTCCTCGCATCGCCGTAATCGCCATCGCCATCGAGCGCGCCATGTACCTCAATAAAACTTACGCGCGAACATGTATTCTATCTCATTGTAATACGCAACGCACCACGCTTCACGCCCACGCGCTCCGCGAACGTCGTCCTTCGTCCAAAAAAGTGTCCCAAAAAATCCCACGCGAAAAAGCGCCACCCATTTCGCCCCGTCGCCGCACACGACGCCGCCGACGACGCCATGGGGAGCAAAAAAGACAAGGACCCCAAACCTAAAAAAGACAAGAAGGACAAGAAGGATGCCAAGCTCAAGCCCGAGCCCGCGGTCGTCAAGTCATCCACGAAAAAGCGCAGCCGCGAGCACGCGGCGGCGGCGGCGGTGGCGGCGCACGACGCGCGCGACGCCTCCGTGACGCCCGCGCGATCGGACGACGACGACGGAGACGCGCAGGCGATGGAAGACGACGCGCCGAATCCACTGGCGCTGGATAATTTCGCGCTGAGCGACGCCATCAAGTCGACGCTGCGCGCGAAAGGGTTCGATGCGTTGTTTACGATTCAAGCCGAGACGCTGGAAATCGCGCTCGGCGGGAAGGATATCGTCGGACGGGCGCGAACGGGGTGTGGGAAGACGTTGGCGTTTGTGTTGCCGATCATTGAAAAGATGAACCGCGTGTCGCCGATGCCAGCGAATGGGCGACGGGTGCAAGGACGGCGGCCGATGTGCGTGGTGTTGGCGCCGACGCGGGAGTTGGCCAAGCAAGTGTACGCGGATTTTGAATGGATCGGGCGTGCGTTTGGATTTAAGGCGCTGTGCGTGTACGGTGGAGCACCATATCGCGAACAAGAGATGGGGTTGCGCGGTGGGGTGGATATTGTGATTGGAACTCCGGGACGGATGAAGGATCATTTGGAGCGCAAGACGTTGGTGATGGATAATTTGCAATTTCGCGTGCTCGACGAGGCGGATGAAATGTTGAATATGGGGTTCGTTGACGACGTGGAATTGATTTTGAAGAGTTCTGGTGATGTACAGACGTTGTTATTCTCCGCGACGCTGCCGTCGTGGGTGAAGGATATCGCCAAGAGGTTCTTAAAGTCTGATTACGCCACAGTTGATTTGGTCGGGGACGAAAAGCAAAAGGCGAGCGGAGCCGTACAGCACATGTTGTTACCGTGTCAGTGGAGCGACAGAGTCGATCTGGTGTGCGATGTTATTCGATCAAAGGCTCCAGGTGGTGGCCGTACTATTGTTTTTTGCGACACAAAGCGTGACTGCGGTGAATTGTGCGACAATTTGCAAAAGGAAATTCCAAAGGGTGCCAAGGCTTTGCATGGCGACGTGAATCAAAGCCAGCGCGAAGTCGTCTTGAGCTTGTTCCGCGAGAACAAATTTCAAGTCTTAGTTGCCACTGATGTCGCCGCGCGTGGTTTGGACATTTCCGGCGTCGAGCTCGTGATTCAGTGCGAACCACCAAAGGATGCGGAGACGTACATTCACCGTTCGGGACGCACCGGGCGCGCTGGAGCCACAGGAATCTCCGTCACGCTCTGCACTCCGCGTTCAGAGTGGGCTGTACCAAACATCGAACGCAAGGGTGGATTTAAATTCATTCGCATCGGTCCTCCGCAGCCGGCCGAGATGGCCAAGGCGGCGGGTAAGATTGCGGGTGAGCAAATCCGCAAAGTGCACAAGGGCGCGGCGAAGCTCTTCATGGACGTCGCTCGGGACTTGCTCGAAGGCGAGGATAGTGACAGCGAAGAAGGCCGGGATCCCGTGGAAGTACTCGCGATGGCCATCGCAAAGCTTGCCGGACATGGCGAATTGCGTCAACGTTCGCTTCTCACGTCGCATTCTGGACAGACAACGATGATTTTCAAGGCGGGCGACGTGCAAATCAGAACGCCGACGTACGTCTGGAACTTTTTGCGTCAGCGCATGGACGAAAGCGACTTGCAACTTCGCCGCTTGACGTTGAGTGAAGATAATATGTCTGCGGTGTTCGATGTGCCCTCCGAGCTCGTGGACAAGTTCACCGCTCAATCCGAAGAGGCGTCGGCGGGCAAGACTGGCATTACTATTGAAGCGTGCGAAGAGTTGCCGACGTTGTCTCAACGCCCGGATATGGGCGGCGGTGGAGGTGGAGGTGGCCGCGGCGGCGGGGGGCGCGGCGGCAACATGGGAGGACGTTTTGGTGGTCGAGGTGGCGGCTATGGTTCGCCAGGCGGGCGAGGCGGCTACGGATCGCCGGGAGGCCGAGGCGGGCGAGGCGGCGGAGGGCGTTTTGGAGGACGCGGCGGCGGTGGGCGTTTCGGAGGACGCGGCCGATAAACAAAATAGTTTCATTGTTCATTTTAATTAAAACATTGTTGTCTTGTTGCTAAGCTACTATGATGCGTGTCTCCTCTCTCATATCAACGCAATTATTTCTTCGGCTTCGAAGAGTAAAAGTCATCGATGGACGTGTCGTACGACTGCATCACGAGCTCAGAGCGAATCTTCCGCGCCGAATCCGTGGCTACACCGACGAGAATGAGAAGCGACGTACCAGCAAACCCACGGAATGTGGTCAAGCCAGTGAGGTTCTCAACCGCTCCCGGAGTCAAGGCGAGGAGACCCAAGAAAACGCTGCCGAGCAACGACAAGCGTTCTAAGCAGCGGGTAATGTAGTCGCGCGTCGCCGCGCCCGGGCGAACGCCTGGAATGGATGCACCTTGACGTTTCAACTGGTCCGCCACATCCTTTGGTTCTAATTGTAAGAATGTGTAAAAATAGTTGAAGAAGCAAATCATCGCCACGTTCACCGGGACATACCCAGCACCACCACCAGGGCTGAGGAACTTGGCCACGCCCATGACTGCGCCGTTGTCGGTGAACCGAGTCAACGTCGCCGGCAAAGCGAGCAAGGAGGATGCGAAAATAATCGGCATGACCCCCGCGCTGTTCACCTTAAACGGCAAGTAAGACGATTTCGCTAGACCACCGGCGTTGAATCGCGTGCTATATTGCATCGGAATCTTACGTTCAGCTTCTTGCACGTACACGATGCCCAGAGTGGTGAGCGCGAAGGCGCCAAAGAATACAG
>Ga0222715_10001592_pt1 | contig 21545 bp, 15 predicted proteins | sample C33_9DmetaG_FD_165056 | JGI IMG/M metagenome (GOLD analysis project Ga0222715, IMG submission 165056) | Estuarine water microbial communities from San Francisco Bay, California, United States - C33_9D | ecosystem: Environmental > Aquatic > Marine > Unclassified | place: USA: California... | reverse complement strand
GCAACAAACTCTTCGTACGCTGTAATATCATCCTACGCATCCGCAATCCGCAAAAACACCCCTACAATCAGTACGACGACCACATCGAACACACAACGCATACACACGACGCAAACAACCTCACAAAACATCACAATCATCCATCGCAATTGCACGATCGCAATCCCCAACGTGATTCCCCCACCCATGGCTCACCCACCCCACTCGCGCTCCGCATCGCATCGCACGCGCGCACGCACCGTCGTTGATCCACCACGCGAGGTTTCTTCCCAAACTGCCCATTCGTCGGTCGATCGCGCGTCTCCGTCGACGCGCGGGCGCCCGAACCGCGCGCGCTCATCCTGAATCAGCGTCGCGCAGTGCCGTGCCTGGATTTCCACGCCCAAGGGCCTCGAAAGTGCGATTCGTGGTCGTCGAACCTAGTCCCATATCGATCGCGAGCGCAATCGATCGATGTCGTGTCAGGTTCGACGACCACGCATCGCACTTTCGATGTTTGGGGTATGAAACACAATGATGGTGTTTGTTTTATTTTGTGTCTTTTCGGTGCAGAGTCAACGGAGTGGCGTCGGCGCGTCGTTTTCGTGCGCATTTCGCGTCGCGTTCGGAAAGGCGGTGACGATGCGCGCGGACGCGAGCGACGTCAACATGTGCGCGAGCGCGGTGGAGGATGCGCTCGGGGTGGAGGATGCGCTGGGTGAGGGTGGTTGGGGGATGGGGACCGCGCGCGTTGGGGTGGGTGACTGTTCGCGTTCTCGTCGGCGTCGCGCGGAGGTTGAGGTCGAGGCGGCGGACGCGGAGGCGGACGAGGAAGGTGGTGGTGGTGGTACTCACGCGGTGGCGTCGTCGGCGTCATCGCACTCGTCGGAGTCGTCGGCGACGGCGCGCGAACGTAAGTTTTGGAGACGCGTGTTCGACGCGCGCGCGACGCCGCTCGGCGTCGGTCGCTACGCCGATTCCGAAGACTCTGAGTGCGACGTTGTCGTCGGCGAAGACGCGGATGAGGCCGAGCTCACGCGTGAACTCATTCGCGTGCTCGCGCAGAGCGAGCTTGACGCGCGCGAGCCTCAGGATGTGAGTGGGGATTGGTCGTTTGATAAGGTTGAATTTGACAAGGAGAGTTTACGGGACGTCGTCGACGTCGTGGCGTCGTACGTCGGGCGACGAGAGCCAACGCGTGATGTGCGGGACGATATCGAAGCGAGCGAAGTGTTGATGCAGCAGTTTAATTACTTGTCGTTGTGCGCCGATGCGGATTACGTCGATGAAAACCGAGAAGTGATTACTGGAGAGCTTTTACCGTTGTTGGACGACGCGGCGGAGGCGTGGTTTCGTCTCGCGCGCGGCGCCGAAGCGGTGTCTCGCAAAGCGATGGATTTGAAGGCAAAGTTTGAACGATTACTCGATGACATGAATGAAACGCGCGGTGATGCATCGTGAGTTGTCGCGGCATACACACGACGCAAAACAATGTCTAGGTTTCCAGAATTGCTTCGTCTTCTTTGTCGTCGACGTCGTCGTCGTCGTCGTCGTCGTCGTCGCCCGCCGATGTGGACAACTCCACGACGCCAAACTTCACCCTCTCGCCACCATCATCCACAACGACGTTAGCACCGAAACCATCCGTTGCAAAAAACGTCCGTCGCACGCCAGCGCGCGTGATTTCCGGTCTATGCAACCGATAATGCTCAAACACCGCGATGTAACACACCGAAACAATCATCAACGCCAACGCCCCCGCGCGCTTCCCCGCGCGTCTACTCTGCATCAACACCACCCCGATGGGCATCACCACCGCCACGAGAAAAACGACGACTAAATCAAACCCATACGTGTCCGAATATTCGTACATCACGGCGCATATCGCGTCGCATTGTACCGAGTCGGTTCACACGACATGTCACCCACCATGTGTACTGACTGACTGACGCGCGCACACGATAAACGTACATACATAGCGTTACACGTGATTGAATACGTACACATTCAAATTCGTGGACGTCGAGCGCTGAGCTGTCGCAGGACATTCGCGTCAAATGTCGACGCGATGGCGCGTGACGTGGACGGACGAGCCGCGTAAAAAGCGTCCAAAAATCTACGACGGCACGTGCACGATCGATAGCCGCGATCGATTCACCTTGGTGGATGATTTAGGGGCGAAGAACGCGGGCGATGGGTGCGTGGTGCGCGGCGTCAAGTACGCGCTGGTGCGCGACGATGACGACGATGACGCCGCCGTCGTCGTCGTGCGTTCGGGCGCGCGCGTGACCGCAGGGCACGTCGAGGTATACATCGATGAACGCATCGATGGCGACGACGCCGACGCGCCGCGCGCGGTGGATGCGCCCACGGTGCCGCCAAAGCATCGATTCGTGAATCACAACTTTCGTAAAAAGTTTGTGTCGCCCATGACGTCGACGACGAATACCGTGGCGGCATCGGCGGCGCGGGCGACGCGGATGGCGGTGGTGAAGGCACCGGTGGTGGTGGTGTCGTCGTCGTCGGCGTCAGCGGCGGGGGCGGGGGCAGTGGTGAGGGATGGGCAGGAGAACGCGCCGAGCGGCGGTCTCGGGGAGTTTGCGCGATTTTTATCCGCGCACGGCGGCGATATAGATGCCGCCGCTGCTGCTGCGCTGGATATTATTGATGATAGAATAGATGATGATGATGATGACGATGATGATGATGATGACGACGACGATGATTTAGTACCAGTAGTGGTGCCTACGAAGATGATGAAGAAGACGCGAGAAGTCAAGGCGCCGCGGCGCGCGATGGACAAGCCGCGGCGGGCGCCTCCTCCGTCGATATCAACGGAAATCAACGTTGCGTTTCCCACGTACGATTACATGGGCGTAGAGGTTGAACGTGCGAGTTCATTTGTATCCGTGCGCGCGTATCAATCGTATTTCATCACTGCGTTGTGTGAAAATATGTCTGCGCGTTTGCGAGGCGTGGCGAAAATTATGCACGATTATAGCGTAAGCGTCAAGCATTCGACATCGGGTGCGGCACCGCCGCCGGACGTTGTGGCAAAAATTATGCGACAGCGTTATGATACGTACTATTTCGCAGATTGTGAGCTTCGTTCGGGGACGTTTCGTCCGAAAGGTGAATCGCAATCGCGAACGATGTTGCACTTGGAGGTCAAGGATTTCAAGGCGTACAAAGCGAAGGCGAGGACGTATTCCATGGGTGATTTATGGATTGTGAGCACAGAAGCGTCGTTTCAAATCAATTCGACGAGCAGCGTCGGCGTCGATCGAAACCGCGCGCCTTGGGTTGGCGTCGTGGAATGTTTATGGCATGGATTGAATAAGAATGGCACGTGCGAGTGTCGTCTCGTGAGCCCGCGACCGGCGCGTTTGCGCGATAACGCGACGATGAAGGTGTACGCGATTCATTCGTTTAATGGACGCGGCGATATGGATGAGGCACGAAACATGTTGTCGTTGAGTGATGGCGTGCCCCCACCGTTGATGGATAGTTTGCTCGGTAAGCCACCGCCGATGGAGCTTGAAGAGGAGGAGGAGTTGTATTACAACGATCCAGACACTGGCGTGGATGCTTTGCGACGCGCGTTTACGTTGAATGAAGACCAAGCGAGAGCTGTTTCAGGCGCGCTCGCGAGCGCGAAGTCAATGTCACAAATACCAATTCGTTTGATTCATGGACCTTTTGGGAGTGGGAAAACACACACGATTGCGGCATTCGTGATCAAGGCTGTGTCGTGCTTGAAGGCGAAACAAGGACGCATTTTGATTTCAGCAAACACAAACGTCGCCGTTGATCGAGTTTTGACGGCGCTTCTCGACGCTGGATTTAGTGACTTTATTCGCGTTGGCAGCGTTCGAAAAATTGATCCAACCATTCTTCCCTACTCGCTTCACGTGAAAACTGGAAAAGGCAAAAGTCACATTAAAGAATTGGAGGCCATGTTGAACGAAGCGACGTCGTCGCGCTCAAAGACAATTCTGAAACAAGAAATCGCGACTCTGTCTTCGGGTAAGCTAGGCATGCGTAAAGCGCTACTGAAAAAGTGTAGTGTCGTTGGTGTGACGTGCACGTCATCATGCAATGAAGAGCTTCAAGGCATGAAGTTTACCGTCACCGTTCTCGACGAATGTTCACAAATGACAGAGACGAGCAGTTTGCTCCCAATCGTCAACTCACACTGTCAGACGTTGGTTGCCGTTGGCGATCCGAATCAATTACCACCCGTGCTCGAATGTTTTGCAGAAGAAACCGGACATTCGAAATTTACGCGCAATCCATTGAACACGCCTTTGTTCACTCGTATGAGCACATTGGGTCATTCAAAGTTGACGCTGAGAACGCAGTATCGTCTTCACCCGACACTTTCAAAGGTTCCAAACGCGTGCTTTTATGACGGAGTTTTACTCGATGGTGTCAGCGCGAGTGATCGTAAAGCGCTCATCAAGCTTTCAAATGGTGGCGACTTGCCCCCTATTTTGTGGTGGGATACGAATGGTATGGATCAACGAGATGGTGGAAGTCGATACAACGTCACCGAGGCGGACCGAGTGACGTGCATCGTAAAGCGTCTTCTTGAATGTGGCATCTCGGCTCGTCAAATTGGTGTCATCGCGCCGTATGTGGCGCAATCCCAATTAATCACGAACAAGTTTACGAATATTTCAACCGTCGAACCCGAAGTCAAGCGTGCGACTAAAGACACTGAAGTTGAAGATGCCGACGCCGACGTCGAAGAGGAGTCGTTTTCGCCGTCTGACATTCAAGTAAGCACAGTCGATGCGTTTCAAGGTCAAGAAAAAGAAGTCATCATTCTCACCCTGTGTGGTTCACCGGCTTCGAATTTCATTACTGATGAGCGCATCAATGTGGCGTTGACGCGTGCGAAGAGGCATCTCGTCATTGTCGGCGCGGCGATGGTTGCGCAGCGAGCCGGCGTGCGAGCGTGGTCTGATACGCTGAAACTCGCGCGAACCACCCCGAACGGTTACGTTCCAGTAGGTGCGCTTACACATGAAACTTTACACAAATGGAACACGGCGATGGATGAGACTGACAGCGATGTCATTGATGTTTCACAAAGCGATTCGCAACCAAAAGCTTCGAATCGTTCGTGCATTATTCGCGACGCTTTGGTTGAGCTTCAGTTTGATCAGAAGATGTACTGGAATCTGTACTGCGCCGTAATGCGCGGTTTGACGTACGAACACGAAGAAAGTCGAGCGTTCTTCATGTCTTCGCCATTGATTCCCCTCATTCGACGCATGGAGCCAAAGCTCATAGCGAAAGACGGCACATTGGCGTGGCATCAACCGCGGGCGCGACGAATTCTCACGCAAGAAGTATTACCAGAATTTCGACGATTCATCGAGGGCGAATTCGGCCGAGAGTGGGGCACGTTGGACAAGTTAATTTCAGCATTTGAAAACCGCGACGCGTTTCTCAACGATCCGACGGGATTCGGATGGCTGTGCGTGCAAGACGCGGGCGCCGAAGCCGACAGCCTCGCGCAAGCAGACGACTGGGCTCGAACAGATTTGGTCCCGCCGAAACGTCAAAGCTCGTCGTGTTCACACGACGATTCATGGGATTAGTCACAGTTATAATTAGTAGCCATAGATGCATAGAATTGATATATTGAACGAAACATCGATATGATTACACCGTTGGATGAACCGCGCTCACGCGAGCGCCGAGGCGCCTCAGACGTCGACGCGCGCAATGTCTACCCAGCGTTTACAAAAAGAGCTCAAACTCCTCGCACGGTCGCCGCTGGAGAACATGCGCACGGCGCCCAACCCAAACGACATTCTTGAATTTCACTACGTGCACTTTGGACACAAAGGGACGCCGTACGAAGGAGGCGTCTACCACGGCAAACTCGTCTTTCCAAAAGAGTACCCATTCAAACCGCCTTCGGTGATCATGATGACCCCGAACGGGCGCTTCGAGCCAGGCAAGCGCATCTGTTTATCCATGTCGGATTTCCATCCCGAGTCGTGGAATCCGATGTGGAGCGTGTCGAGTATATTAACTGGGTTGGAGTCATTCTTCTACGAAACGACGCGCACCGCCGGAAGCGTGGAGAGCTCAACGGCGCAGAAAGTTGCATATGCGCGAGCGTCGATGGCCATCAACATTAAAAGTGTCATGTTTCGAAAGCTATTCAATGATATCATCGTTGAATGGCGCGAAAAGGGTGGCGGAGAGGATGCCGCTGCGGCGAGCGTCGCCGTCGCGGAGGCAAACGCAAACGCCGCGCCCGCGGTGACGTGGAGGCACCTCGTCGTCGTCTTCATCGTGTTGCTTCTCGCGTTCTTCAACGCGTGAACCCACTGAATAGAGTTAGATAAAAATATAGTTGATAGTCTAGTGCTGCGTAGCTTTGAAATGGAATCGCCTGTGGCGTCGTCGGTTGAAACGTTGGGTGGCATATAAAACGACCATTTCAAGGTCATCGCTCCCGCACTCGCCGACGCTCACACGCCGACGCCGACGTCACGCGTGCGCGTAATACGTAGAAAAGTAATTCGTGCGTCTCTCGCGCGTGCGTGAACACGTATCACGACCAGGGTCGACGAGAGAATGCTCGCACGCGTGTACAATACCGTTTCACCGCCAACGAGTTCAACCAACGATGCGCCGACCGTGGCGGCGTTGGAATCTGCGCTCGCCGTGGCGCGAACGCGTACGACTGAGGCGGAGATGAAAGTTATTGAGCTCGAACGCGCGTTGGGTGAGATGACGATTGCGCGCGGTAAGGCGGAGGCGAGAGTGCAAACATTGGGGGAACGAACATCGTCTCGGCGAGCCGAGACGAGTTTGGAATTCGAGGCATTACGTGCGCGGTGTGAGACTTTAGAGACGGCAAACGAACGTTTACGTACTGCTCTGCGGACGAAGAGCGAACGTGTGGATGAATTAGAGGCGATGGCGGTGATGGAGCGGGAATCACACGCGCGCGTTGCGAGCGAGCCGAATGCAGACGCGGACGCAGCGGCGGAGAACCGAGAGAAAGAAATCACACGATTGCGCGGAGAATTGACTAGACAGGCGACAGTGATTGCTGATGCGTATAGAGATGAGCTGATGAAGTTACAGTCGCAAGTCGCGGCGAGTGAGGCGAAGTGCAAGGCTTTGGAGTCGGCGCAAGTAAAACCAGCGAAAAAGGCGACGAAAATTGTCAAGAAGCACGACGAAAATCACCGCGTTTTTGGTTCGCCGTACGCCTACGCATCGTATGCATCGAAAACAAACGCAAATGTGAATCGTGACGCAAAAGAAGATCCGAGAACGCCGATTCGTAGCCCATTGACACCGACAAATGAAAATGTCTTCAGTCGATTGGCGACGCCAAAACGCATCACACCTCGCGCCGCGCCGTCGCCTAGCCGCTTTCGTTAGTGAATGAATGTACAATAGTTCAAGTATCTGTATTAACGCGTGCTTCTATGTTTATTTCTTTTCTACAGTAATATATTTTGTGTTTGTGTTGCGCTACATCTTGCATTCAAACGACGCTCGTGACGTTTGCACTCAAAGCTCTCATGTGTCGCCTCTCACCCTTCAACGCGTCGACGCGAACGTTTCTGCTCGGCGATGAGCGAGTCACAGCAGATTGCGCATCGAACGTACTCATAAAATGTCGGCAGTTGGAATCCACTCGGCGCCCACACAGGGTGCTCAGCGATGGCATCAAACGCCGCACCAGAAGAGCACGAGTCGCAAAACGCGCGCGAGCAGGAGACGCACCTAAACGTCACGTGCCCAGGCGCAGCTTGTTTCGCACACACCAAGCAGCTATGTTGCGGGCATTTCCATCCCTTTTGCGGCACGGTGCGAATGTACGCGCATCCCATCGACGTGATGCGCGGACATGAGACGCAGCGCACCTTCTGACCAGCTTTTTCTGGAGGCAGGAAGGCTGGCGGAATGTTTTTGCATTGACCAGGAACACCGCCGCAGTACAAGCAATTGTGCTCGTGCAAAGCCCACCACGTTGGATCTCCGCCAGTTGCTTCTCGCTTGCGCTTGCGCTGCATTGCTGCATCCCATCGCTCGGAGTCTTTCTCAGTCAATTCAGCTGCTACGTCGCCGTTGGGAGTGATGCTATTGATCGCATCTTGTACGCTCGCCGGCGGCGTGGGACTCAAGGTGTTCATCGTCGCCTTTTTCCACACGATGTCCTTGCCGTCGACAGTGATTTTCATCATCGTCGTGTTTCCCTTCACAGGATTCAATCCCCACACTCTATTCGCCGCGCGCCAAATGTTGGGTTCAATTGGGATACCAGAGGCGTCGATACCACTCGAGAACTTACCATTGAGAAATACAATCGTACTCACGTTGGAAAGCAAACCTTGCTGTCGGCGCAAGTTTTCCGCCTCACACAGGAGAAACGAAATATTGTTCTCCGGAAGCACGCTGTTGAAGCGCGCAATCGCGTAGAGCACAGAGCCCAAAGGCTGATTAGAATCATCCAGACGCGCGTGCTCAATCTTGCACATGTCTAGTCCTTGTGCTACTGCAGACAATGCGTCCTCACCTTCGCCAACAATGAGAACCTTGTGTCCTTGCTTTCGTAACGCTTGGAAGACGTGTCCACACGCTTCCACCGGATTGGTTTTGCCGTCGATAGACACAGTGGTAAACTTTGCCAATGGCGCGGGAACGACTGGTGGCTCAAACATCCTCTCCGCACATCTAAACGTTAAACAGTCAACGAACAATTCTTTCAAATCTTTCACCGCTGCCGCCTTGAGCGCTCCTTGGATGACACTCGGGAACATCACTCGCATCACGGCGCTCAGTTCATGTGCCGTCATTTCTTGAAGCGGTGACTTGGAATCAATTGATTTTGTGTCACCTAGGAAAAACGTCGAATGTGTTTTGAGAATATTTTGCGCGTAGCTACCGGCGATAGCAGCCAGGTGCGGTGCCGCGCGCCAGTCGTCGCAAATGACAGCTTTGAATGGGAGTTTTTTCAGCGCGTCACACTTCTCAACGAATTCGTACGTCACGACAATGTAATCGAACGATGCATTTTTGATTGCCGACGCATTTGCGGGATTCTTGACGTCGTCTTCGCCTGTAAGAACTATGCTTCGCAGAGACGTGCACCAGCGGTGCAAATCAGCAACCCATAAATGAATGGCTTCAGCAGAACACATCACCAAATAGTGGCCTTGGTGACGCATGCCATCGCGCGCCCACTGGATAAACGCCAACGACGTCAAACGTTTGCCGAGACCACTTTCAAACGCTAAGAACCCTCCAAGACCAATGGCGTAGTTTTTCTGCATCCAATGCACGGCGTCAATTTGATGCTGTTTGAGATATTTCCACGGCGGAAAGTCGGCGTATTGTTCATTTCCTTTCGGTAGCTTTGGTAAGTTTGCACTCAAATGTTTCATCGCCGCCACAAATTCAGCCTCGCCACCCTCGGCGTCCAGCTTATTCAGTCGTTCAACTTGGGTCGCATCGAGGTCTTTGCAACCTTCCTGCATCGTTTTCAGAACGCCTCCTGTTTTAGACTCGTCTGCCTTGTTTGATAAGAATGGCGCAAAGCAGTGCCAAATACACGTCATCGCCGCTATTCTTTTGGCCTCTTCGGTGAGCGCGTATGGGAAAGCTTGCACGATTTCTTTTGTCGCTTCTTCACTCTGCGGCGCTGCATCTTTTGTCGCGCGAGCAGACGTCGAAGGATTGTTGTGACTCGCCGGCTTGGCCATCGCTTCGTATAAACTAGATACGTCGCCTCCCCAAAACACGCTAGGTGCTTTCGTCTTGGCGATCGCATTCGCGCAATCCGCATTGTAACCGCATGTAAGATATCGCTGCTGTTCAAATTCCGGAGCACTGTGTGCGGTGCAAAACGCCATGGGCTGTCCAGTGTCCGCTTGTCGGAGTGATACTTGTCCGTTTGCACGAACGCAAAGAGGATGAAATGCGTTGAAGCATTTGTGCATCGCGCACTGCGTACACGCACCAACTTCTTCACACACCGAGCACTTCAAATTCATACGACTCGGCTTCGTGTGCGACATGTCGACGATCGGTGCGTTTCCATTCTTTTGCGGAACGATGAAAACTTCGGGAAGATGCAACGCACACGCGAGATGCGCGTGATGACCCGGTGCAAGCCACGGCATTTCCCATTTAGATGGCGGGTCGACGCGTGCAAGCGCTCCACCTGGGTGCGGGCAGAATGCGCAGATGCCTCTGGGTGTGCCGACGCTCACGAGCGGTCCCTTAGTGACGCCTTCCTTGCAACCTCGACAGTACCAGTCCCCTTCTGGCAACTTTGTTAAGCCATAGCACGACATGTGGACTTGAATATCGCATCCGTCGCAAAACACAATTTCATCAGTAATGTTCCAATAGTCTGGCGCGTCTTCGCCGCATACGTGACACACGTCCGCATTCGTGGCGTTACCCCACATCTTTGAAACTTCCGGTGTAGGCGGCGGTGGCAATTTACCCTTCGGTCGCGTCTGATGCGGCGGTGGCTTAAAGGCACAAGCCTTTGCTGGCTTGCCGTCTACTGTTTTGCCGTACTGAATGATGTGCAATTGATTCACGAGAGCGTCAGCCTTCGCCTGTAGTTTCGCGTGCTTCTTCCGCGCGTCTTTCAGGATGCTATTCGCTCTGACTGCCATGGCCTTCTTACTAACTGCGTACTGATAAGCGCTCGCCGCCGCCGCTGCTGTCATTGTCCACTCCGGAACTGAGTCTGGCTTGCGCGCTTTGACGCGTTCCAACACTTCACCCATCGTCGGCGTGACGCGACCGCCATTCAACGACGGCGGTCCGGATGCAAATGTCTCTAAAAACGTCATAATAGACGTCGTCTTCATCGCAGACTCGTTCAAGTCTACAGTCGCAACTCCGCTGTCATCAAATAAATCGTCGAATTGCCCGGGCTCATCGCCATCAGAGTTCTCGCCTTCGTCCATATACTCCCCATTCACTGCCTTCACCTCCATATCCTTGACTGTCGCCATTCTTGAATCAATATCTGCCATCCAAGCGGGCTCTATCTTATCGTCTACGTCGTCGTCTAGCGCGCTCGCCGTGCTCGGTTCGTCGTCGTTCTCCGCGCTCGCCACTCGAGCCACCAACGCCGCAATCGCATCTGGCTCCGTCGTCGCATCGTGCGCTGTCACCTCAGTATCCACGTTGGTCATCTCGCTCGTTGCGCGCGCCACCACACACGTCGTCAATCGCACGAGTGTCTTACGAAGATCCCAAACGAATGCTGTCGAACGATGACGACAATTAATCAATTCAACACGTCGCACGACGTTCCCGGCGTGCACGTGGACTCGGCGTTAACGATTGGGGCGCAACTACGGTTGTACTATTCGAGACGTCCTTCACGGGGCGTGTTACGCGCGCGCGTGAGCGGTGCTCGTGCGTACTATTGTGAGGGAATTGCACTGTGATCTCTCGCGAGAAGTGAGAAAGTAAAATTTCAACTTTCGCGCAATGCTAGTGTCTACGGGATTATCTATGGGACTAGAAAGCTAAAATCGAACAAAACGTGACATTAGACACGCGAGTAAAAGAGCATGTAGCCGTGTTCGCTGCCTGCGCTGAGTTCTTGTGTGGAGCCAAAGACTTGCTGGAGTTGTTCTTCATCGACGACTTCGACGGTGTCGTCATCGAATAAGAACCATCTGTGGTTGTTTTTGACGAGGGAGACGTAGTGCCCATGGTTTGGACCGCTTCCGATGTGTATGACGACGGCGAATAAAGCATAGGATGCGTCTGGATCGGACGCGTCGGACGCTAAATTAGGAAGTTTGAGCTCCGACGGGAACACGACGCGATGATTCAATTTCATGTGACGTCCCAAACTCTCGATAAACTTGAATCGCTTCAAATGCAAAGCGAGAACTTTTGGCGCACTTTGAATAAGCATGCACTTTTGTGCCTCATGCAAGCCTCCGCACCGGTCACATTGAAATTTGTCATTGCCGTGAAGCAACTCGTTTGAGCTAAAATTGTTCAAACACGCTGTAATGGACGTGTTCTGCTCAATATCTACCGATAGATCCAAGAAGCACTCTTCTCGATTCGTCGTATTCTCGCACCATAAACATCGCGTTTGATTCGCAAGCTTGCCTTCGAATATATCATGTATCCAAGTCTTGCGCGCCTCGTCTTCGCTCGCGCCATTCGCCCGTAACTCTCTACTCAAGTTTTCACAGCACTCATTCAACAAGAAATTGAAAAACTCATGCGCATCCTGGTGCATTGATCCTCGGAACAGTGCATTCACCGCTCTCAAGCGAGCGATAAATGCCTTGGGGCTCACATACCCGCTCCGTTGTCGTTGCGTCGAGACGTCGTAAAACAGATCTCCCAACGCACTCAATAGCGTATCATTCTCTCGCCCATGTGCCTTTCCGTTCTCACGGTGCGCGATTAGCGCGTCACGAAACTCTTCACACGCGTACAGCGCCTGGAGCACGGAGTTACAGTAGCATGTGTTGCCAAAGTTCTCAAAACCAAAAAACTTTTCACTCGCCGGGAAATCTTCACCCAGCGTCGCGTCGTTCACGGCGAAGCGTTTACTCGCGTCGACGACGCCAGATTTTGCAGACGATCCCATCGATGACCCACCGATGGATTTTATCATCGATAAGAAACCCATGGCGCGAGTTGCGCGCGCGCGTGGAGAGGAATGAGGGCCTTGACGCGCAGACGGGACTGGGCAACTGTTTCAGCGCGTTGAAGGAATACATACAGGCGCGATAAAGTTTACAATGTGACATACGTCTATGGCTTTGACGTCGTGTTCGGGGGCGATTCTGTGAGCACCGCATTGATAACGTCCTCGTATTTGGCTAAGAAGTGATCGGCAATCATCGTTCGCGAGAGGATGATGCGTCGATAGACGTCGAGGTTGACGTCTGCGTAGGCGACGAATTTCGCAGATGACGGTGGGGAAATAGGTGATGGTTCACTCGTGATGTTATGCACGAAGTGAAGCATGCGCCCGGCGGGGTAGAGTAATACGCGTCCACGTTTTTCAGCTTCGCGCTCAGCCTCACCGGGTTTTTCATCGCGTTTAATCACGGGTTCGCGTTCGGCGTCTGCGGGATCGAGACACGGCGACGCGTCCATGTGTGGCGTCGGTAAACGGTCCATCGACTCTGCAATGTCCTCCGATTTTTCGTCACTGAGTAGTTCTGCGGCACAAAATACACCAACGTCTTCCTGCATGGCGAGCACCTCCTGCGCTGCGGCGCCCTCAACTTTTTCAATCTTCGCCAAGTCGTCCTTGGTTAATGGCTTTTCAAAGTCGTGCTCGAGCGCGGTGCGCGCTTTCTCAATGTATTCTTCAAATTCACTCGCCTCATCGCTCTCTTCGCCCGTCCTAGAGCGCTTGATTTGATGTAACTCACTATCAATGTCTTTTGCGAAGACTGAAGCAGACATGAAGTCACCCACTTGTTGCTTTGTTTTCGCAAATTTTGTCGGCGTCGCAGGAGCGGTTACTTCATCCTCAACGTATTCTTTTCCAACTTTTCCCTCTGCGTCGGCGCCCGCAGAGCGTACGCGCGGAGCCACTATGCCAGCAATGAATGCCCCAGAAAGGCTAGCTAATCTCGAGCTCGTCTTGCTCACGCGCTTGCCTAGCAATAAACTCTTGCGATACAGCGAACTCTTCTCGAGCAAGTTGTCGTGTCGATTCTTCAACGTCTGCATCGCGCGCAACCATGGTGGATACTTCTGCGGACCATAACATTGATCCACAGCTGCTGCGGCAGCGGCAAACCGCGACGGCGTTGGTCCTTGTGAAGATGTCATCGCCGCTTTACTTGCGCGCCACTTTCGTAAAAACTGTTGTTCAAGCGCGGTACGTACGACTTCAGATTGCAATTCAGCAATCTTACTAAAACTCACAAAAGGCACGATATCCGCATTGTTCACACACGTCGTCACGAACGGTTGACATGATTCCGCAAGCTCACGGCTCAACGTCGACGGGCACGCAAAGGTGTAGCAATGCAAACCAGCCGCTGCAAACTCTGGCTCTTGCCGTAACATCTCAGTGAGCAGCACCGCAACTCCGCCACCTAAAGAATGTCCTACTATTTGTAACTCATACCCCCGATTTTCATCCAGCGCCTTGCGCAATTCATCTCTCATCGTGCGCTGCAAATACCTCGCTGTCGTCAAAAATCCGCTATGCGCGTATCCCACTTTCACTTCGTCGTTCACCATGAAGTGGTGTGGGCACACCGAGCCGGTAAGATTCGTAATCATATCCTTTGCCGAATGCGTACCGCGAATGACAAACACCAATCTTTTCGAACGTTCATCCCTGAACAGCACGTACGCCGGACGCATCATCTTAGGCGCTAAATCACTCAATAGAATCTCCTCGAGCGACACCCCGCCTTGTCGTGCTACCGTAGCCAAATCTGGCGCCCGTCGCAGCGACTTTGAATACACCAACGCCCTTTTAATCTCCTCCAACGTCATCGACCACGTGTGAGCACCAACACCACTCCCATCATCCAATACAACCCTCGTCCCGGCGCTCGAAACCGCTCGAGCGACATCCGCGTTCACGTCCCGCTGACTCAACAACCGAATAGCGAGCACGTGGTCGAGTCTCCACACCCCGAGCCTCGCCAACGCCTCCGACCACGACAACCGCACGACGTGCGCCAATCTCCACGCATGTTCGCCCCACGTCGTCGGCGGCGCCAGCGGCGCGGTGTCGTACAAAAGCGACTCACGAGACGCGTGAGCTGCGAGCGGTGTCTCGAAACTGCGCTGTTCGTCTCTCGCTGCTTGAAACTGCGTCGCTAAAGACGACGACGACGACGCGTGTGAGCTTTCGTCCGCGGACGTCGTCGAATACAGCGCCACGCGCGTCGCCGCGAGCGCACCGAGGCGCGCGGCGACGCCCGTCGTCGTCGTCACCGGCATCCCCGTCGCGCTCTGCCGTCCCAAACGAAGGACAAAAACATTGGAGCCCACGGCGTGTCCCCACCGGCTCACGCAAATGTACGCCGCGCGGGGCGCCGCGTCGTGTCCTCGGATGCGGCGTTCGACCATTGGAGACATGAACGTGCGGTGCGCGTGCGTCGTGACGTCATCGTTCACGCGCGCCGAGAGATGTCGGCAGGATTAAGACACTGTGAGCCACGCGTGGCTGAGAGAGACAGTGTCAAATGTCACAGCGCGCCTGCATTTGTCGACGCGCGCGCACGTGAGTGTGTGTTGTTTTGAGCATTGAAGCAATCGAGTGAATACCAAACATGTTTTCTTTGAAGCGAATGAAGTCCGCGTCTGTGGTGGCGTTCGCACTCGTGGCGTACGTCGTGACGATTGGCGTCGACGCGCAAGCTCCGGTGGAATGGGACGCCGCGCCCGTGGGCGGCGATGTCATCCAAGCCGATGCGCAACCGCCGATGATGGCGCCTATGGAGGCGCCGATGGGTGCACCCGCGCCTGCGCCGAGTGGTGGCGCGATGACGGAAACGACGGTGGTGGATGTGGCGGTGGCGACGCCGCGATTCTCCACGCTCGTCGTCGCATTGTCCGCCACGCCAGACATCCTGGATACGTTGGAAACGCCCGGTCCTTGGACGGTGTTCGCGCCGTCTAACGACGCCATCAATACGTTTTTGACCGAAAATGGCTTGACTGCGGAACAATTGTTGCAGTCGCCTGGTTTGGGGGATATCCTTCGCAAGCATGTCGTCGCCGGTAAACTCACCGCTGAGCTGGCGCTGCAAGCCGTCGCCGACGGTCCGATTTCGTTGGAGACGCTTAATGGTCCAATCGATGCGCGTCTCGTCGACGGTGCGCTCTACGTCGGTGGCGCGCAGGTCATCGAGACGGATATCATGGCGGACAATGGCGTGATTCACGTTATTGATCGCGTGATTCAATAAACGAAACCAGCGGCTTCAGCCCAATTCAAGACTACGTGCGCGACTGACGCGTACGCTTCCATGATCATGACGATGTAATGCAACATACTTGTCCATCGCTACTATTGCACAGTTTCCTAATTTTCTAAATTCTAACAAGTACTATACTACGCCGTCATGCACGACGCGAGTTTCGCGGCGAGCGACGAAACCTCTGGGTTGGCGGCGACTCGAGCAGCGACGTCCAACGCCGGACGTAAAGCGCCTAAATGCGGTTCAATTGCGCGCAACACTGGCTCATCCCCGGCAAGCAGCGCCGTGGCAACGCGCGTGGCGCCCATGCGTACTACGTCTCCGCACGCGTGGTCGCGAAGAATCGATGTGATGGTTTGTACGAGCGGTACGGCGTGCTCGACGGCGTCGGCGCTCGCGGCGGCGTGGAACACCATCATCAATGCTTGTAACGCCGCGGCTCTTATCTCGGGCTCACCGCGGTGCTCGGCACACGTCACTAATTGTGGTATACATGCGTTGACGAGTGCGTGTGTGTGCGCGGATTGCGGTCGTCGTGCCGTGGCGATGATGACGTTCATCATCGCCAGGCGCAGCGGAACATCCCGTCGGCGCTCGACAGCGTTGATCCACGCCGGGGCGTCGTTGTCGTCAAGCGCACCGCATGCAAGACTTAGCACGCCTCTGAGTGTCGAACGCGATGATTGTGATGACGATGCGGCCTTAGATGTCTTTACGGCCGAATTCTTGATTTCATCGTCAGAGACTTCGACGATGAGCGCGCGTCCAGACGTAGCCATCGGCGCGTCGTCCAATCGCAGTGCTGCCGCCGGTGATTGCGGTTCGAGTAAAGCACTGGACGTCTGCGGCGTCTTTGCAGACATGTTGTTATCGTCGAGTTCGGTTGCAGATTCACTCTCAGCGACAATCAACGACGCCAGCGTCTCCATGGCGCCCATGTGTAACTTTGTCACGTCCACATCATCCGTAGACGCCGCGGGCCAGGTGAGCGCATCTGCGGCGAAAGTCCGAAGTTCATCTCTTCTAGCATCCGAAAATGCATCCACACCTCGACTGGCTAACGCACAATTACACGAAAACATGCACGTCCGTACTCTAGCGAGATCATTACGCGATACTTTTGCTCCGGCGTACGCGTCGCGAAACGCCGGGAAGAGTTCGCGCTCAATGATATCGGACGGCATGCGTCCGAATACTTCAGACGCAACGCGTCTGACGTCTTCGTACTCGTCTTGGATGTTCAACATGCGACGTAGAACGTGTGCATGAACGTCCTTGACGGATGACACGTCGTCAAAGGCGTCGAGCGGAAGCGCGCGGAGTACCAATACAGGCGCCAGTCTGTTGAAAATGTCAATCGCACCTTCTTCGTCGTCGCCACTTCCCGATGATTTATCGTCGCTCTGTGAGTTGAATGCAGCAATGCAGCTGTCAAATACGCGCGTGCGCGCTGGAAGAACGCCAATCCACGGCATGAGTGCAATCATGGACTGATGAAACGCCGACGCCGCGGGAGCGTCGAACACGGCACGCGTGATTACTTGAGCTATGTTTGGCCAATCGTCACTCGAAACAGTTTCGGCGAATCGCGTCAACAGCTTTGTCGCGCGACTGATCGCATCAGCGGTCGTTTTGGCGCGCTCCGCGTCCGCGCCAGCGTCCTCGGTTCGACTCATGGACGCGACCGCGGAAAAGTACGTTTGCATGGCTTGAGCCGGCGAGCGTTGCTCGCTCAACATGGATACGAATGCATCACCAGCGGCCGCGCGCTCTTCAGCATCCTTGGAAACCAAAAGACGAATGAGCGTTGGAAGCATAGTTTGAGGCGGTATATGAGCAAACACTGCTGTAGCCGCTTTACGCGATTCCATGTCCTTGTCTTTTAATCTCGGAAGCGTCGTCGTCGTCACCGCGGCGATGGTGTCATCAGTCATCTCTCGCCCGAGACGCAGTACTTCACTCAAAACATTCAACGCACTAATTTTGGCGCTTCGTGCGCTTCCACCGCAGAGTTGCAATATGTTTATCAACGCGTCTTCTCGTGGATTTCTAGCCGTGAGATCTGCGACGAGGCGAGCGAATCCCGTAGAAATGACTTTATCATCCTCTTCCACGAGCGGCAAAACACCATTTAATAAAGATTCGCTTTGCTCCGTCCATCCTAAGTGCTCAGGTGCGAGCACGACTCGGATGAGTACCGCAGCAACGCTTTGAGCGATGACGTTTGAGCATCGCAGCGCTGGGAGGAGCACAACGGCGACGTTTTCTTGCAACATTTCATCCAACGCGCGCGCGGTTTCTTCACTCACCATGGACGCAAAGACCTCACGATTACTGTGATCGATGCCAAGTCGTCCTAAGTTTAATCCAATCGTAATAAGCGCGTGAGCCACGCCGGTCGCGGCATTTTCGTCGTCAGAGTTTACCATGTCGCTCGCCGCGCTGAGTGCGCCTTTGAGCGCGCCGAGCAGCTTTGTTTCGTCCTTTTTTGACTTGAGCGGCATAAGTGCCGGCGCCCAATCGCTCCAGATTTGCGTCACGAGCCGCGACTTTGCTAACATCATACCGTTTCTCTCTCCTTCGTATACGTCGCCGTTTGCAGGAAGGCTGCGGCGACTAGTCGATGCCGTCGTCGCTTCGAGACACTCTCTCGCGCGTTGGCAACTTTCCCGAAATATCCCGCACCCCGAGCTCTCGGGCGCCCACGACTCGACGACGGCAATCACACGCGTAAATGCCGGCACGCACTCCAGCAAATCGAAACCATCATCGCTATCATTGGAGCTGAGCGCCGCGCGGCCGCCGAGACTCGTAAACGCCTCGCAAGCCGCCGTACCCAATCGCGTCGGTTTTCCCGATCCGTGCGCGCGTATCGCGTCACCGAGCGCCCGTAAAGTATCACGTACATCGAACATTGCGCGCACGTCGACATCTGCACTCGCGATGGCGTCGATACCGACGCACGCATTGAGCGCGCGCGTTGCGTCACCACTCGCCTTTACGCGCGCGCTCAACGCGTCACCTATCGCACGCGCGCTCGACGCATCCGCTTGGCACATGCAAACCAACGCCCCCTTTGCGCTCTTACTCCCCGCGATGCGCGCTAGGATTGGATCGAGCGCGCTGTCGATGGTTTGCACGTTTCGAGCGCGCGCGCGCAGCGTAGCTAACGATTCGACGACGTCGCGGTGCGTACGCGCGGTCGACGTCGACGGCGTGGCGTCGATGCGCTTGAAGATCTTCGCATCGGCGCTTAGGACGACGCGCAGCGCGTCGGCGAGGGCGTCCGCCATGGTTCCGCGCGCCGCGGTGTGTCGTTGAACGCGCGCGACGTTCACAAGGCTACTGTACAGTACGTGTCTAACATTTGTCTACTATCGCGCTACTTTTTCGTGGATTTCACGACACCCGATTCGCGAAACGTCACACTCACTCGCCGCTCGCCGAGTAAATCTTCGTTGTTGATTGAATGCTGGTAATCGTACCGCACGCTGCCGGATTGAATTTGCAACGAGCGGCGCGGCAAATGGACGCGAATCTTCTTCGTCGGGTGCTTTTCGTCAATGTACGTCATGACGCAGTCTGCGTTCAGCGACAGATTGACCAAAATATCAGATGATAGCTGCCTGTCATCGCAGTGCGGTAGTAACACCGAACCTTTTGATTTGATGTAGTTAATCGCGTTGCATTCGTTTGGTTCAAAGTTGCGCAACGTTTCGTGCGCCCGAGCGAAACGCTCAATCACGAGCCGACGCAAAATAGCAGGCATGGCGAACCGCGCGCGTTCGACGACGCGCTTAGCTAAATTCACCTCAACACCGTATCGTTTGCCCTCATGCGCGCCATTGAACGATGAATCTTTCCACGGATTCACCGTGTCGTCGTCGATGAAATTCACGATGTCGCGTTCTTCGTCCTCAGTGATAAAGTTCTCCAGCAAAAAGTGTCCAGAGAGCGGCACTTTCGCCAGCCGCTTCGCCGCGCGCGTCATCTCCGCAAACGCATCATGCGAATCGCGCTCTTCCTCCTCATCGCCGCCGCCTTCATCCCGTCGTCGCCGTCGCGCTCGATCCAACCAACCGCCCTCCAACGCGTCGCTCGGCACGTACCCCGTCGTCGTCTTCCCCGTATGCGCGCGCCGACCGCGATGTTCGATCACGCGCGGGAGCGACGGTGCCTTCTCCGCGCGCTCGCCTATCTTTGTCGTCGTCGTCACCGCATCGTCGTCGCCGACCGCGCACCCATCGAGATGGTCGTTAATCGAAAACAACGCCACGTGTTTCGAACACGTCGGACACCGCACGAACCTCGACGCCGACGTCGACGGATCGCCGCCGCGCGCGCCACCACCGCGCCGTGCGTTCGCCACCAGCGCCTCGAACGCGTCGCGCATCGCGCGCGCGCCGCGTGCGTCTCTGACGCCGGCCAACACCACTCGTGGCGCACGCACTCGCACAAAAAAACAAGATGATGCTTTTTGTTTTGGTTGCCTTTGGTGACTTTGACGATGACACCGAGTCGCGCGACCGCGCCGCGCGCGAAAGGCGAACGACGTACACGAACGCCGCCGAGGCGTCGTCCGTCCGTCCGTTCCCGTCGCGTCGAGCGACAAAAATGAGTGCCGAAATCCATTCGAAGTAGAAAAACTGAACCGGTATGTTCGATTCTGTCGTGCGCAAGCGTGGGTTGGCAAAGTGCCCCGACGGAGGAATGGAGGCAGTGGACAAAGTATGCCGCGTGATCGAAGACATCAAAATGAAACACAACGATCCGCTTGCGAAAAGTCGGACATACCATTTCCCGACGCACGAAGACGTTTGCAAACACCGTCAAAATTAGAACAACAGATAAAAAGCCGGGAATTTTGACGCGCGTGTCAGACACTCGTCCAGATTTGCGTCGGAGTGGTTGCGTGTGTTTTGTTATGGGTATTTTCTTGACCCCCTCGTCCCTGGTCACGAACGGTCGTTTCGGTCGTTTTGAATAAAATCTCTTTGCCGGCGAAAAGTCAAATGCGCGCCGCGACTTTTGCGCGTCGTCGTCACACGTGCGCGCGAGAGTGCGCGAACACACACCGCGCGCGAGTCGAGTGCGATCGTCTTCAGGCTGCACGTCGCGCACCACGCACCGTTCGCGCGGCTCGCACACCCGTGACGAGGCGCTCGATCGCATCGCGATTGCGCCCATCGCGTTTCAAAGGTCGTTAGGACGATGCTGCGGTCGGCGACGATCGCGCCTCGCGTGAGGTCATGCGCCAGCGCGACGACGCGATCACGCGCGCGCACACCGTCACGGGATGTGGGACACGTGTGTGCGAGCGCTCGCGGGGCGATTCGCGCGGTGCGCGCGGTGGCGGGTGACGCGCCGGCGAGCGCGCGGGACGGCGAAGATTACTTTGCGACCATCGAGATCGACACGTCGAGCGACGACGCGTATACGATTATTTCGATCCGCGATGCGCCGAATAAGCCTGGGACATTGCGCGTGATATCTACTGCGTTGGCTGATTTGGGGTTGAATATTGAAAAGGCGGTGGTGGACGCGAGCGATAGCGGGTTGAAGGTTTCGGATTGCTTCTACGTCACCGACGCCGACGGCGGGAAAGTCGTGGACGCGGCG
>Ga0222715_10001590_pt1 | contig 21573 bp, 14 predicted proteins | sample C33_9DmetaG_FD_165056 | JGI IMG/M metagenome (GOLD analysis project Ga0222715, IMG submission 165056) | Estuarine water microbial communities from San Francisco Bay, California, United States - C33_9D | ecosystem: Environmental > Aquatic > Marine > Unclassified | place: USA: California... | reverse complement strand
CCATGCTGAGCGGCGCCCGTAAACCCGCAGACGTGTTTGCGTCGAGTTCGGAGTTCACACCAACGGCGAGCGTGTTACCGCCATCCGTCACAGACGTCGATAACGTCGTCGGTCCGTCGACGCGTTGCGCGGCGATGCTCCACGCGGAGACGCCTCCGCTCGCCGAGCTCACGACCGCAGACGCCCCAACCGCGAGATTATCATCCACAGCGTAGCACGCCGTCGCGGTCACATCCGAACCCGCCTTCAACGCCCCATCCGCGGTGACACCGAGCGAATCCATCGAAAACTTCGCGCCCACGCTCGCGCTCGACGCATCCGCGGTCACCCCCGTCAATTTTAAATCAAACCCACTCACCAGCCCATTCGCCTCAACATTCGCGCTCAAATCCCCCGCCGGCGTCCCACACGCCTCAACCGAAACCCCATCCGTGATCTCAATCGTCTTCGACGCATCAATCGCAATCACGCTCGCGCCCGCGTTCACATCGACGTGTAATTTCGGTGCCGCCCCTTTCGCCGCCGCATCGATCGTCGTCGTCCCCACATCCGCGGGTTTCAGCAACTCACGCAAGCTCTTCGCGATATCGTCGAAAAACATGATGTGTGATATGTGTTTCGTGTTCTTTGTCGCGTGCTCGTCCCGAGTCGTGCGTCGACGCGTCGGTCAATGCCGCGCGCGAATTGCCTGCGCTTTACACGTCAGCAGCACGCGGTCGGTCGTTCGTTCCCGTGTATCACGTCAAAACGGACCCAAACTCTAGGGTCCAGTGACGCCACCAGATGTATCACCTGTCACAGGTTTTAGGTTCCCCATCGTCGTCGCTCGTCGCTCGTCGCTCGTCGCCCGCGAGTCGACGACGCGTGCCGTCGTTCGAAACCCGACGCGCGCGCGCATGTTACGCCACGCCGCCCGCGCGGTGCGAGACGCCGCGAAGTCCCGCGCACGACCGACCGCATCATCCGGGCCGTGGTCCGCGACGATGAGCACCGACGTCAAGGTTGACGCGTACAAGGTTGGGGAATCGACGAACATCAAGTGGCACGAAGGCGCGGTGGATCGCGCGACGCGGGAAAAGGCGCTCGGGCAGAAAGGGTGCGTGCTTTGGTTCACCGGGTTGAGCGGCAGTGGGAAGTCTACGGTGGCGTATACGCTTGAGCATGAGTTGTTTAAGCGGGGTAAGGTGGCGCAGGTGCTCGACGGCGATAACATTCGACACGGGTTGAACTCGAATTTGGGGTTCACCGCGGCTGATCGCGAGGAGAATATCCGACGCATCGGTGAGGTGTCGAAGTTGTATGCTGATAGCGGGATGATTACGTTGGTGTCGTTTATTTCGCCGTATAAGAAGGATCGACAACGCGTGCGCGAGCGCGTGGGCGACCGCTTCGTGGAGGTGTACATGAAGATTCCTTTGAGCGTGTGTGAAGAGCGCGATCCGAAGGGTTTGTACAAGGCGGCGCGTGCTGGTAAGATTAAGGGGTTTACCGGCATCGATGATCCGTACGAAGAGCCGGAGAATGCTGAAATTGAAATGGTCGTCGCCGAAGCCGACGGCGTCATGGCGTCGCCGATGGAAATGTCTCACAAGATTATCGACATCTTAGAGGCTAAGGGTTTCTTGAAAGCCTAGACGGCGCACCGGCACCATCACCGAGTTGGGAAATCTTGTGATTATTGATCGCTATTCAAATTTCTATTGAGCTAATAACAAATTCACGAACGGCGCAGATTGAACGCGATTAGGACGACGTCGCCCACGGGGAAAAGTTCTTCTCTGGCGGCGGCGGCTCAAACGTCTCCGCGCTCGTCTTCGCGCTCGCAAAGCTCGCTTGCACCCATCGTCGATTCATATCAATATCCTGCGCCCTATTCGTAATCGTGCGTTCGTGTACGAACATCTCGCGCATCTCCATGCCTTGGTCTGAGAAGAGTTTGGTGAGGTCGTCGTGCGTAAAGTAGTACGCGCGCGTCCCGTCGCTTCGTACATAAAAGTTCTCCGACAGCTTTTGCGCATCCTTACCATCAAAGCGCTCTTGCGCTAAATCCCCAGCGGCGTAATCACGCACGCAAATCGCCCCGCGTTGATCGTCACGCATGACGGTGGAAAGATTCCTCAACGCGTATTCCATCTTTGGCTTGGACATGGCGCTCAACGCGAAAATCAACGTCGCCACATCCACAGACTTTGCAGGCACGTTATCGAGCAACGCCTCACACGTCGCGTCGCACACGAATGCCTTCACTCGCGAACGGTCGCATTCGGGTAGCGTCGCCGCGCGTTTCTTGACTAAATCTACGGCGCGCGCGCTAAAGTCGCAACAATACACCGTCGCGGCGGCGTCGAGCTCGAGCAAAGGAAACACCGTGTTACCCGCGCCGCAGCCAATCTCGAGGAACACGCGCGGGGTCGAATCATCCGCCACGTACGCCGGCGCCGGTCCGCGACGAAATTCCATGCGCTCGTGCGATAAATCCGGCGCAGTCGACGATGGTTCGGCTCGCGGAAAGACCTCGGGCCACTCGCGCGCGAGCCAGTGTCTGTCCTTGAAAAAGTTCTCCCCGTGTCGCTTGTAGAATACATCCCAGTTCTTGCGCGCTTCGCGTTCGTATTTGTTACGGAAGAATTCCGACGCCACTGGCGTGGACGTCATGACGACGACGCGCGACGAAAAGTGACGACTACGGGATAGACTACTCGGGACAACTTTATTACACACTACTTTCTAACGCTAGCGCCCCAGCGGGCGTGCACGCGATCGACCCGCTCGGGGTAATCACAACATCCACACATCTATCGTGTGCCTCCGCGGGCACGTCGGCGTCGGCGATGTATTGACACGAATACGCCAACGCCACGACGAGCGGCGGCGCCAAGCCGCGCGCCGCAACCGTCTCCGCGTACAGCGACAAAAATGAATCATAATACCCACCACCGCGTCCTAATCGCACGCCTCGCGCGTTAAACGCCACACCGGGAACAATGATGACATCCAACGCGCCGACGCGCGCGACGTCGCGCACGACATCTAATCGCCGGCGACCGTCCGCGTACGACGCCGTCGGCTCGGGCAAATCGTACGCGCCCCGTTCGACGTCTCTCGTGACATCCTCCACGTGCACCATGCGCATCACTCGCACTGCATCGCCGCCGACGTCAACCACGGGGGCGAACACCATGCTCGCGGGCCTGGCGAGCGCATCGGCGATGAGCGCCGACGTCGAGGCTTCGCGAAGCCGCGCGCTCGCGAGGTACGTCGCGCACCTCGCGGCGTCTCGCACGCGCCGCACTTGGCGCGCGTGACGCGCAATCGCCGCGTCCTCGATCGACATCGTCTCCGCGGACATCGCGCGCAGTGCTTCGCGCATCGCGCGGCGCATCGCGCGCTTCGCGTCGTCGAATTCGCCCGGCATGGAGGCGGCGCGCTGATGCGATGCCGCGGTGTCGCCGCTCGCCGCTCGAGGCGCTGGCGCCCTCGCCGCGGTCGTCGTCGTCGCGACGCGCCGCGCGACGCGCGCGAACGATGTCCGTGCCCCCGCGGTCGTCGTCGTCGTCGTCGTCGTCGCGCGCGTGGCGCCCAACATCCACGGCGCGCGCGCGCGGATGTGAAGCACGTGCGCGACGATGCGCGTCAGCGCCTTAGTCACTGACGCGCGCGACCGCGACCGCGACCGCGCCTACGCGTGTGCGCGCGCGCGATGGTGTACGCACCGCTTCTCGAGCGCACGCTCGGGTCGCTCGGGTCGTACGTCGCGCGTAACGCGTCGTCGGCGTTCGTCGCGGCGTCGTTGGGAGGATCCAACACCCATGCGGATGTCTTCAAACCGCTCGTCGACCGCGAGGCGTTCGACGCACACGCCAAGATCGTCGTCGATGGGGTGGATTTCCGTCCAACCACGGATTCGTCGTGTTTTTTCGACGCCCTGGAAGGGAGCTCGACGGCGACGGCGGTGATGTTTGTGTTTATCACTGGGTGCGTGCTCGGCGCCATTCCGCAGTATTTAAAGTTGATCATATTAGGCACGTCGGAGGGATTATCGCTGACGTCGCTGGCGCTGATGAACATGTCGAATGTGTGTGCGACGTTGAATGTGTTCATCTTGCACTTTGAGCAGATCCGGCGATGCGCGAGTGGACGCGAGGGGTACGAATACGAACGCTGTCAGTCGTCGTTGTTGACGTTGTACTACACGGTGATTTATACGCTGTTGTGGATGCCTTTGTACCCGCTCGCGGCGCATTTTTGTAAGGTTAAAAAGGCGGTGTATTTTGGTCGGGTGATGACTGAGCGTAGAGCGGCGTGGTATGGGTTGATTGCGCACGCGGTGCCGTGCGTGTGCGTGGCGTTGCCGGTGGTGCGCATGTTGTTTGGGTCCTCTTGTTTTGAATTTGAAACCTACGCGGTGTACTTGGGGATTTGTAACGCGGTGTTGGAGGCGACGAGGTATTTACCACAATTGTTCGAGTCCATTTACTCCAGTGGTTCCGGGGCGATGAGCTATATGAGATTGGTGCTCTCCATCGGAGGCGGATTGGGCGCGACGGTGCAAAAGGCGTTGATGAACGAATCCATTTCAACGTGGGGGCCGCCGTTGATTGGTCACTCGTTGGAGTGTGCAATTTTTATAGTGAACTTTTACAACGATTTACGCACCAAGCGCTCGCGTCGCGGTGAAGGTGATTTCGGATTAGGACGAGGAAAGAAGGAAGCGGATGGGTTGCTTCCGGCGGATGGAGACGACGACGTCGGCGACGCGGATGATGCGGATCAAAAGCGCAAAGCTGCCGCACTCGAGCGCGCCGAACGACGCGGCGATGGCGATGATGACGAGAGCATGAGCGGTGATAGCGAAGATTGGATCGCGAACATGCCTGACGGGAGCTTCCGGGAGAAGAGCGAGCACGTGTGGGAGTCCATGTGTACAAATCCAAACTTTTGCGGCGCGCTCGTCAAGTACCTATAGTCCCCATAGCACAATCCATAGCAACGTGATTGTAACATGCACAGAGAGCATTCTTAGCCATCTTTACCCCATGTGCTTCGCATTTCAGGGAGCGCGCGCTCGTCCCACGCCTCAGAACTCGAGCTCCCGGCTCACCCATGCCCGCGGGCGCGTTCGCTCGTAGATTGTGTGGCACAGCCCCTCGATCGTACATTCGTCACCTCGCATCGCGCGCGTCCTCGTCGTCCTCGTCGTCCCCGTCATCGTCAACTAGAGTCATGTCGACGGCGACGCAGCAACGCGCTCCAGCGCCAGCCAATACCCCGCGCTTTACCGCGAATATCACCGTCGCTGACGTCGAAAAGCTCACGGCAGACATCGTGCGCGACTACAGCGCTGCGCTTGACGCGTGTGAGCGCGGCGCGGGTGGATCTTGGGAAGACACGTTCGGGGTTACGCTCGCGGCGCTCGGCCGAGCGAGCGCGGCGAGCGCCGCGGTGACGTTACCATCCATGACGCACAGCGACGCGGACGTTCGCAAGGCAAGCACGCGCGGTAAGGATGCGTTGAAGGCTATGTTTGATGACACGTTCACGCGCGTCGGTGTGTACGCGGCGTTGAAAGCTGTGGGCGCCGAGGCGGCGCCGGACGCGGAAGCCGCGAGAGCGAGCGCGTATTTGCTCAGAGAGTTTGAACGTAAAGGCGCGGCATTGAGCGCGGATGATCAAAAGACATACATGCGTAAGCTCGGTGAAATCGAAGAGCTGTGTTCGAGCTTTTGTGCTGCGGTGAACGAGGACGACACGACGGTGGAGTACACGGACGAAGAGCTCGAAGGCGTCGACGTTAACGCGTACGCTGTTGGGAGCGCGCCTGGCACGCGTTTGGTCGGGCTCATCGCCCCAGACCTCATGCCCGTGATGCAGTTCGCCAAGCGACCTGAAACGCGCAAGCGTATCGCCCATGCAAAGGCAAAGCAATGCCAAGATGTGAACACGGACCGATTTCTTCGCGTCGTCGCGCTGCGGGACGAGTGCGCAAAAATGTTGGGCTACGCATCGCACGCGGAGTACATGCTAAAACCGAAAATGGCGGGCACGCCGGAGCGCGCAGAAGGGTTTTTGCGGGATTTACTCGAAAAGGCACGTGGGAAGCTCGCGGACGATCTCGCCGATCTGCAAAAATTGAAAGATGCCGAGGAAGGGCCGGACGCGGGACCCATTCAAAACTGGGACGTCTCGTACTACTCGCGAGCGTTCAAGGCTACGCTTGGCGTGGATGAGGCAAAGATTCGCGATTATTTCCCTCTCGAACACGTCAAAGGTCAAATATTAGCAATTTATCAGGAACTACTTGGGCTCACGTTTACTCGCGTCGACGCAGAGGTGTGGCACGAAGACGTTGAGTGCTACTCGGTTCGCGAAACCGAAGGCGAAAAAAAGGTGCTAGGATTCTTCTACCTCGATTTGTTTCCCCGTCCCGGAAAGTACACGCACCAGTGCGTGTATCCGTTACGACCATCGTTCAGTGAAGGAGACGACGCAACGACGGCGGCGTGCGTGAACATTGGAAACCTGAGCAAACCCACCGCGAATGGTAAACCTGCGCTCTTACGATTTCGCGAAGTGGAGACGTTTTTCCATGAATTCGGCCACGTCATGCACTGCGTCTTGAGCAAGAGCAAATACAGCGTGCACGCTTGGGCATGGAGCGCTGTGCCGTGGCCAGGTGGAGTCGAGCAAGACTTTCTCGAAGTTCCATCCATGATGCTTGAAAACTTTGTATGGCAACCCGAAGTTTTGCGCCGATTGTCAAAGCATTACGCGTCGGGCGAGACCTTGCCCGAGTCAGAAATTGATGCGTTGAGTGCGAGTAGAGGCGCGCTCGAAGGTTACGCGCGCTCTCGCTTCATTTCAATGGCGCTTTATGATTTGACGGTGCACGGAGGACAAGGGCCGTACGAATTCGACGGGAAAACGTACGACGCCGTTGACTTTTACAACGCGATTACAGAAAAGTTGAGCGACATTCCGAGCATCGAAGGATCGTTCGCGTGCGCGTCTTGGTTTCATTTAATGATGGGATACGACGCTGGGTACTTTGGCTACTTATGGAGTGAAGCGTACGCAGCGGATTTGTTCTCCGAGTTCGAAGCGAAGCGACCGAATGTGATGGATCCATCCCTGGGAAGAAAATACCGCGACACGATTTTAGCACCATGTGCGACTGTGGATGGCGATGCGATGTTGCAAAACTTTCTCGGACGCGAAGCTTCGCTCAACCCATTCTTGAAGCGCATGGGAGTGCTCTAGCCTAAATTCTAATATAACAACCAACTAATGCAATAACTCTGGTTTTCTAACTTCGCACGAATGATATCACTTTTTGCACGATGTTGTGCGGGTCGGGCTCTAACAGAAAGCCGCCGTGCTGCCATTGACGTTCGTGAATCATGCGCACCGTTGGCCACGCGATTCGTAGACGCGTTTCAATTTCATGCGAGGCGACGATCTCGTCCAATCCTGAAAGAACAATCAAATCCTCGCTGCTCATTGGTCCGCGTTCCCAAGCCTCGTGTGGGAATAGTAAACGTTTCATCAACTGTTGCGTAGAAACGTCACCCTTGACAAACCAAGAGCTGAGTAAAATATTCGGTAAATCCATGGGCTCATCAGGATTAGCTAGCTTGTTCGATACGTAGTGAATCAAATTACGCCACTGCAATAAGTGGTCGTCGTATGCGTACTTTAAATAACTCCCAAATGCGGGAAGAAAGCACACTGGATCGATGTACACGCATCGTCGCAACATTTCCGGATAATGACGCCTGAAACCGGTAAGGACAACGGTGCCGTAAGAGTGCGCAATTACGTCACACTTGGTCACTTCACGTTTCGTCGGTGTCTTTGTGAACCATCCCCCGAAACGCTCGCGATACCACGTTTTGTCCACGACGTCTTCGATTTCGGGATACAGCAACAACTTTTCATCCTGCACGCGCTCCACGGTGCGCGCCAATAAATTCGCCAACTGAAGCGGTGTGGGGTACTCGTGCGACCTGTCTGCACCGTACGAAATATTTGGCCATTCTGGGCACACCACTATTCTATCCTTTGGTAACTTTTCAATAAAAGACGTATACGGAGGCACGCCCAAGCCCAAGCCGTGTAAAAAATATAACACCGTATTTGTCGAACATTCCTCGGGAATGCGCACCCACAGCTTCACGTCCGTCGCTTCATCGCGATATAACTTGAATCCACTCGCGCGCAATGCCTTTTCGCTGCTCGTTCGATACCACCAAATCGTAAACTGCATCGCCAGTGGCTTGTACCACGCGGTGATGTTATGCGTATTCGTACGAATAAAATCTGGCGTGCCTTCCACAGGCTCGCGCATGCGCGACTCGCGATAGCCAAATGATTGAAAAACTCCACTCCACACCCATGCGTTGTAATCCCACGCGTAATTGTACAGCCGCGTCGCCAACGACGCCGCCGCTCGTCGCTCGCCCTCGACATTCTTCGCTAAATCCTCATCCCCTGGCTTTGCCGGCCACACGGGGCAATCCTTTGCAAACTTCAACCCATGCGTGCGCTCTAGATCCCGTATGAGCTTATTCGCCGTGCGCGTGATCGTCTCTGGATACGTGCCGTTGACGAACTCACTCGATTCTTTCGCGCTCAAATAAAAGCAGAGCATCGCGCGCGCGCGGTTGCGAGGAATCTTCTCAATCGCCGTGTCGTTAAACACCTCCTCAAACAACCGCTTGGGATTGGGCTCTTTTCTCAGCTCGCGTGCGAACCACTGCGCGTGCGTCTTGACGTCGAAATTCGGGTCTAATTGACGCATCGGTGCGCGTTCGATGGCGCCTATGCGACGCTGGTGCGCCACGAACGCGGTGGTTTCCGCGGCGGTGTAGAACGCCAGCACCACCTTGAGCGCGGTCGGCACGCGACGGGACGTTCGTGTGAACATCTCGTGCGGGTGACTCACGCGCGCGGACGACTCGAGAGGCGTCGGTGGCGGCAAAGAGTGAGGAAATGCGTGCGCGCGCGCGCGGGGTGGTTGGTGAAGACGAGAACATTTTTATAAGATTGATTACACAGGTTTTACATCGACGCATAGACGGCTTTATTGGTATTCGCCTTGAATAAGGGCGCATCTGCGCTTTCGTCATTGGCCTCTTCTTGCGCGCGAGTTTGCTTTTCATTCACCTCGGCAAAGACGGAGTGTAAATCCGGATGATGGACGGCGTTGCGGTCCTTGTCGATGGCGTAGCACACGAAGATGCTATCCACGACGTTCAAAAGAATCATGACGAAGAAATTCAGCACCACGTAGGCTATGATGAAACACATGATACCGACGGCGTGGGCGTAGGCGCTCCCAATGTATACGCCTTCACTGAATGAGTACCCAACGCTCGACATCGCGTACGCGAGATAGCCAAACGCCGCGGACAAGATGAACACCACGGCGGTTAATATGTACCGAGGGAACGCATAGGACCCGTAGGCGAGTAGAAAGTTGCGTGATAGCAAATCGGTAATGGTGCGTGCGGCATCACAGAACGCTTCGCCCGTCATGGAGGCTTGAATCATCGCGAATCGCGAAATGTATTCGATGATGGCGTACACGCAGTCGAGACAAACCGTGCACAAGCACACCAAAATATTCCCTCGGTTTTCGCGGCGCATCTTTTCCGCGCTGCGTTTGAGGAGTTCAATCATGGTGATGACGAACGAACCGTAGCAAATCGTTCCGAACGATGGGCCGAAAGCGTGCTTTAGCGAACGCGAGGTCGTGCCTTTGAAATCCGTCGTGCCCGCCGGAGCAAAGTACCATTGGCACACGGTTCCGCCGATAATGTACAATCTCGCCTCGAGCGCGGCGGCGACGACCCAAAGACCTGAAACTAAGCCCAGCGTCAAGTATGATGGCACCCAGCTTTGCATTTCCCATCGGCAACAATCGACAGATTGGGAATAGTATCCGAGGCACACGTCGGTTCCGGACGCGACGGCGTACTTGTTAATCGTCGCTTCGCCGTGCTGCGTGGCGTCCGCCATGAGATACACGACAGGAATGAGGTACGCCATCGAGAGCACTTGTAGCATCACAGTAACACTGACTACATGTGGGTTATCACGTAAGCCTTGTGTGGATACGGAAATCATGCTCGCCACGATGTCCAACTCTCCTCGCCACAAGTACGTCGTCAACATCGCCAACAGCGTGCCCAAGGCGCAAAGCATCGACCCCGTCAACTGCCCAGCGATGGCTGTCATCACCGTTAACACCGCCAACACGGCTATTTTCAAATACATCACCCCCCACACCACCGAACGCGCGTGGTACTTGAGCAACGTCATCAAAAACGATCCGAGCAGAAACGCGCCGCCAAACGCCACGACAACCCACGGCCACGCCTTGCGTAAAAACGTCTTCCCATCAATCGCACCCTTGGAATCGCCCGTGGTCGCACCCAACGCCCCTGCAGGCGACATCGCCGCATCATGCGCGAGTGTTGACCGAAATCCGTGCCCTTTACCCGCCCCGAACCCGAGCGACGCCGTCAACCGCGTCTCGCTCTCGATGCGCGCGCGATTCGCCGCCAACACCACCTCATACCCACCATCGGCATCAAAACACGCCGCACCCGTGCGCAACGCAGTCCACGTATCGAGCGACGTCGGCGCCTTCGATGGCGACGTGAACGAACTCGCCAACCCCACGCCCAGCGTCGCGCACGTCGTCAACGCGAAGGCGATGGCCCAACACGAATCCCGACGCGAACGGCGCGCATCCGGCGCGTACACCGCGTCCAAACTCATCGCCAACGCGCGCGATACGACGAACGAATCACTGTGCGGCGTGTTCGCGCGCGATGATCACCCGTCGGCGGCGTTCGCGCGGCGCGCGGTGGCGGTGCGCGACGCGCCAGTGGTGATTTTTTGGTGTTCACAAAAGAATGAAATCCGTCATCTTTTGTACTGTCCTGTTTGGAGTCCCCCCCTTACCTGGTTACGATTGGTCGATTTTGCGTTTTCGAGCTCTTCTTCTCTTTTCTGGGGCGCCTCTCTGGGTTGCCCCGCGCGACGCGCGCCGTCACTCAGCAGCGCGCCAGCCAGGGCTCGCGTCGCCCGAATCCAATCGCCACTCGAGCGGTGCGCGTGCGAGCGTCGCGCGAACGCATCCAGTCGTCGAGACACGCGCGCGCGAACGAGCGACATCCATCGAGACATTTGTTTAGGGTTCTTTGGTGAGGTTCGATGAGCCGTGCGTTTGGGGTGTTTTCTGCGCCCGTGGCGACCGCGGGCGCGCGTGCGCGGTGCGTCGCGGGCGGGAGACGTCGCGGTGCGGTGGCGGCGGCGTCGGCGACGCGGAATGGGCCAGAGACGGTGCGCGTGGTCGTGCCCGACGGCTACGGCGGGATGGAGGATGTGTTTTCGTCGTTGACGTCGAACCGTATTATTTTCCTCGGCTCGCGTATTGATGAGGACGTGGCGGCGGATACGTGTGCGAGATTACTCGCGCTCGAGGCGGAAGGGCCGGATGAGGAGATTAAGGTGTACGTGAACTGTACGGCGGGGACGCAGTATTGCGTGACGGCGATTTTGGATACGATGGAGTACGTGTCGTGTCCGATTTCTACCGTCGCGCTCGGATGCGTGGCGGGGCCGCCGGTGATGTTAGTCGCGGCTGGGGATAAGGGCAAGCGTTATGGCATGCAAAGCTCGCGAATTATTTTGAGTCAGCCGCTCGGGGGTTTGGCCGGGACGTCGATAGAGGTGAAGATTCAAGCCAAAGAGTTGAATAGAAACGCAAAGGCGCAAGTGGCGTTCATCGCGAGATACACCGGGCAAGACCCGGATGAACTCGAAGCCATGATGGCGCGCGATACGTACATGGGCGTCGAGCAGGCTATCGCATTCGGATTGCTTGATCACGCGTTGTAATTAGAACAAGGCTCAAAACGCAACTTTTTCCTTTCGCGCCGCGCGCCTCAAAGCTCGCCGCATCCTCGTTCGCCGTACCGACACCGCGGTCGTGGTCGTAGCTCACGCGCGCGTTCATCGCGTCGTCGTCGATAGGTCGTGGAGTGCGCGATGTTCACCCTTCGCGCGTCGTCCAGGCTCACCCGAGCTCGAGCGCGCGCGACGTTTGCGTCTGCGTCAACTGCCGTGGACGCGTCCGCCGTTCTTGAAGCCGCGCGAGCTCGACGCGCCGAGCTCGCACCGATCGATCGCGATGGAGGTAAAACGGCGGTGTCTTCTGCGCGAACGATGGAGGAACTTTGTGCTGCTGTGCGTGAAGTTAAGGCGTTGTCGGCGCACGCGGCGGTGACCGCGGTGGCTCGAGCCGCGTCCTTCGCGTCGGAGAAGACGTCGATATTCGACGCCGACGCCGACGACGTGGAAGCGAAACTGGTCCAAGCACTGCTCGCGGACATCGATGGGTTGAGCGTGCACGTGATGGCTAGACTGCTGCACTCCGCACACCAGAGCGGCTTTGAAGCGCCCGTCGCCGAGCTCATCAATTCAGCTACGGCACGAATCGAGCGCGAAGGCGATGGTGTGAGCCTTCGAGCCTTGAGTAGCGTGTTATGGGGTGTTTCAAACGTGTTCAAGCGCCGAAGGGGCAATGATGCTGAATTGCGAGCGTCATTAACAGCGTTCGCGACGGCGGCAAGCGCGTCCGCGACGCGGCTTTTTACAACGTTTCGCGCGAATGGCAGCGAGCACGCCGGCGGGGAGATGTGTGCGACGTTGAAACATTTATTGGAGATTCATAAGATTATTCATGGTGATCCGAAGGCACTGCCGCGTAGTGCGGTAGAGGCCATCTTAAAAGCGGCGGCTCGAAACGCCGACGCGTTGACGCCGACGCAAACATCGTACATCTTGCATGACGTGATAGAAGCGCAAGCAGCTGATGCATTGACAGTGGATATCATGCAATCGCTCACAAATGCGATCGTGATCGATGATGAGACAACGACGCTGTCAGCACTAGCGGGATTGTCGTGGAGTTATGCGAAACTAGACGCGCTCGACCGCGAGCTCGTCTCCATCGAGCACGTATCTGTTGTCCATGACGCCATGCGAAAACGGCTTCTGAGACCGATTTCGCAGCGCGATGACGCGAATAAATCTCGTGATGTAGCTATAACACTCTACGCCATCGCTCGTCTCGGTCGAACACACCCAGGATTTGACGATGCAGACTTTCACAGCGCCGCTCACGAGAAGATTTTGAGCGAGCTCCCGGAACTATCGCAACGCGCGCTGTGCATGATTGCTTGGTCATTGAATCGCATGCGTCCAACGGATAGTGAATACTCCCTTCACGCACATTTCATGGAATCCGTATCGAACGCTATTAGACGGAGCGTGCACGCGTTCTCACCGAAAGAGCTCGCGCCGACAATGTATTCGCTCGTTTCGCTGCGATGCACAAATCCCAAGCTTTTCGTGCTCGCACGAGACATCTTTATTAACAATGTCGATGCATACGCTGTCGTCCCACAAAATATGACATTGATGTTGTGGTCATTTGCGACGTGCGAAATGGATATCGGGAAGGAGGCGTTGCAGAACGTCATGCGAGCGTTCATCGCCAACGCTTCAGCGGCTTCGGCGCAGGAGACGCGCACAATCATTCAATCCTTTGCTCGTTTGCACTTGACGTTTGATGGTCATGAACGCGATCTTGACAATATTGTGAATGTCTTAAATGCCGTCGTCGATGATCATCTCGATGAATACACGCATGCTGAGTGTCAAGTCATCGCTTGGGCGCTTTTATCGATGCGCTTACAAGCGAGCGAAAAGCTTCTCGAACGCGTGGGCGTAGAATCCGTCGCCAACGACGTCGGAGCCATAGAGTACGTCGTACACAAGCCATTAGAAATCTAGCGCGCTACATTTTATTACATACGAATTCCCTCTGTGATTCTTACTTCTTCTGCTTCTTCTTCTTCGACGGCACGTCCCGTCCGTACACTCCACGAGACTTCTTCCCGCGTTCCAACGCCTTCGATCGATCATCCTCGCTATCACTATCACTTTCTTCAGCCGCCAATGCCTCTTCGCGCGCTTTACGTTCAAGCGCGTACTGTTGCCTCGCCACGCTCTTCGTGAGCGCTTTATGCGTCGCCGCGTTGTGCGCCTCCACCGCCCTCTTCTTATGCGTCGCCCCGAGCCCGAGCCGCGGTGTGCGGTACCCAATCGTCTGTACGTGCTCAGACGTCTCAAGCTCCGCGAACGTCTCGTGCGTCAGCGACGCGCTCGCACCGAGCCACGATGCCGCGCGAGAGAACGCGACACCATTCGCATACACCTCCGTGTCCTCCTCCTGCGCCGCCGCCGGCGTCGCGTCGTCGGCGTCGTCGGCGTCGTCCGTCCGCGCCGCGGCGCGCGCGAAGAGCGACATCTCGGCGCGCTCGACGGCCTGCTGCGCCGCGCTCTCGGCGACGGTGGCGTCGACGCACGCGAATGTATCGCGCGCCGACGAATGCAGCGACTTCAGACACGGATGCCGTGCCGACTTCAGAGCGCCGACGACACGGATGCCGCCGCCGAGCGCCGACGCGGCGATGGCGCACGAGTTACCCACGGCGCATAGTTCCGTGAGCGCGACGTCCGCGGCGACGCGCGACGCGGCGAAACGACGGAAAGTAAACGACGACGACGGTGATGTCGATGCGCAGCCGCCAACGAATGATGCGGCGCGTGCGCCATCATCCGCGCGCACGTCTTGCGTGCACGAAGTGGCGATGCCGAGAGATTGGACGGGTGATCTGGCCGCGCTGCACGACCCGGTGTTTCGCGGGACGCCCGCGAAGGAGTATCCGTTTACGTTGGATGCGTTTCAAGCGACGGCGACGGCGGTGCTCGAACGCAACGAAAGCGTCCTCGTTGCCGCGCACACGTCCGCAGGGCAGACTGTCGTGGCAGAGTATGCGATTGCGATGGCATTTCGTGATAAGCAGCGGGTGATTTACACATCGCCCCTCAAGGCGTTGAGTAATCAAAAGTTTAGAGAGTTGAGCGAGGAGTTTGGGGACGTCGGGTTGATGACGGGCGACGCGTCGATTAATCCGAATTCTACGTGTATTGTGATGACCACAGAGGTGCTGAGATCGATGTTGTACCGTGGCGGTGATGTGATTCGCGAGGTGAAGTGGATCATATTCGATGAGGTGCATTACATGCGAGATCGAGAACGCGGAGTGGTGTGGGAAGAGTCGATTATATTCGCTCCCAAGGATGCGCGTTTGGTGTTTTTGAGCGCGACGCTGCCGAATGCGTTCGAGTTTGCGCAATGGGTTACGAGTTTGCATAATCACCCGTGTCATGTGGTGTACACTGACCATCGGCCGACGCCGTTACAGCACTACGCGTTTCCAAAAGGTGGAAGCGGGTTGCACTTAGTCGTCAACGAGCGAAGCGAATTTCGATCGGATAACTTCGCTCGTTTGCAGCAAGCCATCGCTGACGGGGCTGAAAAGGCCGGCACGAGTGGCGGTGTCAGTGGTCGAGGAGGTGGTGGTGGTCGTGGGGGCGGTCGGGGCCGCGGAGGCGGTCGAGGTCGTGGCGGCGGTTCGCAAGGCGATGCCGACATTTTACGCATCGTGCGCATGGTAAAGGAGAAGACATTCTTTCCCGTGATTGTATTTAGTTTTAGCCGGCGTGAGTGCGAAGAGTACGCGAAATTCGTATCGAAATTAAATTTCAATACTCCAGAAGAGTCGGAGCAAGTGCGGGAAGTGTATAACGCGGCAATGTTAAACTTGTCCGAGGAGGACCGCGAATTGACGGCGGTGCAAGCGATTTTGCCGCTTCTTGAAGCTGGCATCGGTATTCATCACTCCGGTTTACTTCCCGTGTTGAAAGAGTTGATTGAGATTTTATTCTCCGAATCACTCATCAAGTGCTTGTTTGCCACGGAAACGTTCGCCATGGGGTTGAATATGCCCGCGCGGACGGTTATTTTCACGCAAGTGAAGAAATTTGACGGCACCGATATGCGCGTGCTGGCGCCGGGCGAGTACACGCAAATGGCTGGTCGTGCCGGTCGGCGCGGCAAAGACGATCGAGGTATATGCATCGTCATGTGTGACGAACGCATGGAGGAGCTTGCGATGAAAGAAATGATTCTCGGACAGCCTCAACCGTTGAATTCAGAATTCAAGTTGAGTTATTATAGCATTTTGAACTTGTTGAAGCGCGCGACGGGGACTATTGACGCCGAGTATGTCATCTCCCGATCGTTTCATCAGTTCCAGCACGCCAAACAGCTACCAGACATGAAAGTCAAGCTTGCGGAGATTGAGGAACAAGCAGCAAAGATAAAAGCCGTCGGTGGAGAGGAGATTCAAGAGTACATCAAACTTCGGCGAGAATACAGAGACGCAGAAAAATCAGTCATGCGCACGATGCTAGAACCGTCCAATTGCTTACGGTTCTTCTCATCGGGGCGTTTGATTCGTGTCCGTGACGGCGACACTAACTGGGGCTGGGGCGTTATCGTGCACGCCCTCCCGGTGAAAGATGCCAAGGGCAGCACCACGCACGTGCTGGACGTTTTGCTTAGATGTGGCCCGGGTGCTGCGCAGGGCAAACTCGTACCGGTGAATGATGAAGCGGACAAAAACAACTCAACTGAAATCGTACCAGTTGGCATGCACCTCGTCGACGCCATTAGCGCCATGCGTTTGACTCTTCCGGATGACTTACGCACCACCGACGCGCGTCAAAGCGTGTGGCTGGCTGTCGAAGCGGTGACAAAAAAGTTTATTGACAACGGCCAAGAGCTGCCTTTGATTGATCCTATTGCCGACATGAAGATTACTGATGTGAAGTTCATCAATACTTATCGCTCACTCGGTGCTCTGCGAGAGGCGTTTCAAACGCATGCGTTGTATAGCGAAGCTGACGCGCGTAAGAATAGTGCGTTGACGGCAAAGATTGACGTGTTTGAGCAAAAATCACAACTCCTCGCGCAAGCGGCGGAATTAAAATCGAAGATTCAATCCAACGAACTCACAAAGTTTCGAGACGACCTGAAATCACGAAGCAAAGTACTCAAGAAACTTGGTCACATCGACGCAGATGGTGTCGTGCTTACAAAGGGCAGAGCCGCGTGCGAGGTTGACACGGCGGATGAGTTGCTCGTCACCGAACTCATGTTCAACGGTGTATTTCAAGGTCTCACTCCGCACGAACTCGTCGCCCTGGCGTCGTGCTTCATGCCCGTAGAAAAGAGCAACACCTCATCCATGGATAAGTCTGCCAAGGCACTGGCGAAGCCTCTCAAAGCGTTGCAAGACTCCGCGCGTGAAATTGCTCAAATTCAGCTCGAATGCAAACTCGAAATCGACGTCGAAGAGTTTGTAGAGTCATTCAAGCCCACCATGGTCGAAATCGTCTATTGCTGGGCGACGGGGGAGTCGTTTGCAGAAATCGTCAAAAAGACTGATCTCTTTGAAGGCACAATCATTCGCGCCATGCGTCGTCTTGACGAGTTGATGATGGAGCTGCACCGCGCCTGCATCGCCGTCGGCGACACCGAATTGGCTGAAAAATTTGAAAAGGGCGCGGAAAGTTTGCGTCACGGCATCGTGTTCGCCGATAGCTTGTACACTTAGACTAACACAACTTTAGACTCGTGCAATTATGCTTACATTAAACATTACATGACTTAAGACGCGGCGGTTAACTCGTTGCTCGGCCAATTAACTGGCCTTCGCGCCCACGCGACTTCTAATCTGTATCCGACCTGTCACTCAGCGCCTTCCCTGAACGACTCAAGCTCGTATCTTTCTTCTCCTTCTTCTCCTTTTTGGACTTCTTCTCTTTCTTCTCCTTCTTTTCCTTTTTCTCCTTCTTCTTTGCGTCGCGCGTGACAGCCTCTTTAAGCGCTTCAGTGTCGCTGTCGCCCCCACCACCGAACCCGCCATCATCCACCACCCCAAGCACGCGACGATTCGCAATCTCCTTCAAATCACCATTCTCCATCTTCAACGAACGCACGTTCTCCTCCAACGTATTCACCTTGGCCAACAACTCCTCCCGCTCTTTCTCCACCTTTTGCAGCTCGCGCTTATAATTCACCGCCATCTTCTCCGCACGCTCCATCTGCGCGTGCATATCCCGCTCAAAATACGTCAACATCCACGCCAACGGATCCTCCGGCGTCTCATTCATCCTATACATCCTCGCAAACGCATCCACGAGCTCCTTTTCCGCGTGCGTCTGCACCAAATGCTGCCGAAATCGCACCTTACGATTCGCCCGCGCCGCGCTCTCCTCGGGCGTGAGCGCCACATCGATCAGCGTCGGATCCATGCTCCCATCGCGCGCGATCGAAGACGCCATCTCGCCTCGCGCTCGCCTCGCGTCGTCGTGTGTCGCGCGTCATCGGGCGCGCGCGCGCGTGTTGGGTGTTTCCGTCGACGGACACCGGTAACACGTGCGACCGCTAACGCCGCTTATCCACGCGCGACGTCGCCGCACACGACGCCGCGCGACCGTGCGTGCGAGACGCGCGACGACGACGTCGACGATGATGCTGACGACGACGCCGACGCGAGCGGTGGTTGGTCGACGCGGTGGCGCCGTGCGTCGCGTGACGTCGGGGAAGAGCGACCGGGCGATGATGACGATGGCGATGGCGATGCGTCGGTCGGTGGTGGTGAAGGCGTCTGATGATGAGGCGGGTGAATCGACGACGACGACGACGACGACGATTTCGGATGCGGATTTGGAGAAGAATTTGAGCAAGTTTGCAAAGAAGACGGCGACGACGTTTGCGCCGCGTTCGAGCACGGCGAAGAAGAACCCGGCGTATAAAGGAAGCGTATTGTATACGGTGTTTGAGGTGCAGGCGTACGCGGCGATCGTCGTCGGTGGGTTGTTGGCGTTTAATGTCATCGCACCGAGCGATGAGCCGTCGATTGCGCGATTGATGGGGATGTGGAGCGTGTGGATGTTTACGGTGCCGTCGTTGCGCGCGCGGGACTGCGACGCCAAGGAAAAGGATGCGTTGAACTTGTTATTCGTGGCGATTCCGTTGGTGAATGTGTTGATTCCGTTCGTGTGGAAGTCGTTCGCTGGGGTTTTCTCGGCGGATGTGCTCCTCATGGCGGCGGTGTACGCGCAAAAGGGTGTGTTCGCGATGCCGGGCGCGGATGAAGCGTCTGGCGCGTCGGATGACGCCTAGTCGTAAGCACAGTTTCGCGTTGAATGCTATACGGCGCGTGGCGTTTGATTTACCACACGCCTCGCCGGTGACTAATATCATGAGTGATGTATTAACTATCTCTAGCTCGCTAATCTCTACCTCGGCTCACGACGTCCCAAACGTTTGATATCCGCGCAAGTGTCGCATTTCATCCCTCGAACACGTCCGAAACGCCCTTCCGCGCTCGATGTCCACCTCGCCCTCCTCCAACGCATCGTCGCCGTACACCTTCGCGTAGCACGCCGCGCTCGAGCATCGCAGCACGCAATTTTCCAACACGCTCGGGTCGTCCGCGCTCTCGCACCCGTCCCACGTCGCGCGCACATTCTCCAAACACTCCGCGCGCTTCGCCGCGATTTCGCGGTCGAGCGAATTCGATTGCGATGCGCGCTTCTTGCGTTTCTGTGCCGGCGTCACCCCCTGCGCGTCGTTCGCGTCACGAACACAGTCATCCGTCGGTTAGTCTGAGTCATTCACAAGACAACAGCAACATCTTCTTCTTCTTTGTCGCCGTCGTCGTCGCCACGCGCGCACGCACCTCAACCATGGACGCGAACGCGACCAACATCACGAGGATCAGCATCGCGCGCCACCGTCGAGCGCGCCACCGCGTCGTCGGCGTCGTCATCATCGGCGGCACACACTGAGGCACCCAATCGAGTCCAACCGCAGTCGACGACTCGCGCACCGCACCGTCGCGTCGTCGCCGTCGACGTCGCCGACGACGCCGCGGACGACGCGATGATCGTGCCGATCGCCGCCATCGCGGTCGGGTTCATCGCGCAAGACGCCTCGCGACGACGACGCGAGAGAGAAGAGCGAGAGGCGCTGGAACGCGTGCTCGCGCTCGCGCGCCCGCTGGCGCTCGACGATCGCCGACGCGCGGAGGATGGGGATGCCGCGCATCGGCGCGACGCAGAAGATGCGTCGGCGTCGGCGTCGGCCGCCGCGGTGGCGCTGCGCGACGCTCAAGATGCGTTGAACGACGACGCGGGCTCGAGCGGCGACGTCGACGACGCGGCGCGTCCGCAGTGTCGCTTTTGCTTTGAGACGCACGGCGCGTTGATATCGCCGTGCATGTGCGCGGGCACGGCGGCGTACGTGCATGAGTCGTGCTTGCGCCGGTGGCAAGTGGTGTCGCTCGGCACGCACGGGGTGAGCGAAAGCTATTGTCGCGTGTGCGGAGCCGAGTTTACGTTGCCCAAGGCGCCGCTCGCGAATCGCGTACGATGTTGGTTTAATCCTCTCGCCTCCGATCGATTGGAGCAGTATTTTCGTGTGTTTTTGCAAATAATGCTGGATACGATCGTGCCGACGGAGCGCACGGTGGCGTTGGAGCGTCCGAAGCAGTTGCTGCCGTTGGTGTCCTTCGCGGAGCTTCGGATTTGGGCGCGTCGAGAAATTCGCAAAGGGAACAAGATTCTGCGATTTTGGGCGCGCGTGAGCAACGCGTGCGAGTGGGCGTACAGTGCATTTATATTGTCATATCTTGGAGCGATTTCGAGCGTGGCGGGCGTGGACGCCATCGCCGCCGCAGTGCACCAAAATCGCCCGTCGACGCCTGCGGAGGACCTCGCCTTTCGCTGCTCGCGAAACGTATTTGTCAGCCTCGTGCGCTTTTCGCGGTGGCTCGTCGTGCGCACCTCTCCAGTGCACCGCATCGTCGCGATGTCTGATCGTTATCCACAATATTCGTTTGGCGAGCCGCTTCGGTTTGATGGACCGCGCAGCGAAAACGGCCGACGCCTTGAATTCAGCGTCGGCTCAGGCTTAATTTTGCCGCGATGAAGACGATACATTCTCTTTTTCTCATTCATTCTGTTCTACTATGACTTGTATATGCCATCCATATTGTATTGTGTTTTATATCATCCGTGAGTTCTGCATCGAGTGACGTCGAGCCGCCGCCGACGGCGTGTCTTGTCATTGACTGATCCTCTTCGTCCCACATAACTCGACGCATCACGCACATCAAGCAGCACATGATCGTGCCCATTGGCGCTGCCGTTGTTGGATTCATCGCTCAGGATGTCACTCGCGCGAGGAATGAGCAACGACGCCGCGTGCGCGAAAAGTACGATGAATTGGATGCGTTATTCATGTTGGCGAGACCAGTCGATTGGTCTGTGGACGCCGCAATTCGTGCCGTGCACGGCGTGTCGGATGGCGCTGACGACCACGGACGGTGCGATGTGAATGCGTCGAACATTGAAACCGTCGTGCGCGCGATTGACACGTTGAATGATGTGATGGAAACGTTGAAAGCTACGAAAGAGTCGAGCGAAGACGCCGTTGTCGCAGCCGTCGCCGACGCGATGCCGCAATGTCGTATCTGCTTTGGTGACGAAGGTACATTCATAAAACCGTGTAAATGTACT
>Ga0222715_10001588_pt1 | contig 21581 bp, 16 predicted proteins | sample C33_9DmetaG_FD_165056 | JGI IMG/M metagenome (GOLD analysis project Ga0222715, IMG submission 165056) | Estuarine water microbial communities from San Francisco Bay, California, United States - C33_9D | ecosystem: Environmental > Aquatic > Marine > Unclassified | place: USA: California... | reverse complement strand
ATTTGGAGATAGTTCTTTAAATATTATGGTTCTTTATTTTACAAATGGACCTGATTGGGAAATAATGATTAACACTCGTCAAGAAATTAATTTTAAAATAATTGAAATAGTAAAAAAACACGGAAGCGATTTTGCTTTTCCAACTAGATCAATATATTTTGAAAATAATTTAAAATCCTAGATTTAACATAATTAAAAGTCGACACAAAAAAATATTTGATTTAGAGACTAAGAAGTGAAGGGTATTACCCAACGTTGGTTTAATAAATAGCTTTTACATGCATTATTTCTAACTTAAAATCTCCCTTTTGTTTATCCGAAATTTGGAATCCTAATGAACTTAATTTCTTTGTGTCAAGTTTAGGTGATCTATAGGAATAATATCCCATAAACATAGGTTTTAAATCACTAGTTTTTATTTCAATTTCTATCCACTCATTTTTAATCGTGTTGAAATTCGATGAGTAATTAGTAGAACGATAGCCTTCTCTAAATCTAAATTTATAAGTTTTTCCATCTCCTTTAACTTTTAATTTAAATAATTTTACCTTATCAAGAATTCCTCTCTCAAATCCCATTCTAGAGGAAGCAAACCCTCCGTTGTTCTCCAAAGAAAGATTTCCTGAAAACACTAAGTTTTGTTCTTCATTTAAATATAATGTTGAAGATGAAACTCCACCCATTACATCATCGTTTACAATTCTCCAATCCTCAAGTCCTATATCATTGCTAGTATTAATTAAATCTAAATTTTGAGCTGTGATTATTGAATTAGTTATAAGTATTATAAAATAAATAAATTTTTTCATATTTATGATAAAACAAATACTGTACCTAATTGATTAAAATAAAAAATCCTTCTTTTTGAGGTTAAGAAGTGAAGGGTAGTACCAATTAAAATTTACTATTGAGATTTTTTGACTTTTTGTTATTACTTAGTGATAGTTAAAAGCAGTAAAGGCAACGATTCAGGTTATCAAAATTAAAAACCCCTGTAAATCAATGACTTACAAAGGTTTTTGCGGAGAGACGGGGATTCGAACCCCGGCGACAGTTACCCGTCGACAGATTAGCAATCTGCTCCATTACCACTCTGGCACCTCTCCAGTATTTCTTTTTAGTTATAAGAGCGAGCAAATTTAACTTTTCCAATTCAATTCAACAAGGTTTAAAATAAAAATTATAGATTCTTAGTCAATTCTTTTACTATTCTATTTTCTGAAAGAAATACTTTGCCGATAACTTTTAGAGCAGTGTAGGATGGAACTGCTGCTATCATTCCAATAGCACCAAATAATAAACCTCCACTTATTATAACTAAAAATATTTCAAGAGGATGAGATTTTACACTATTTGAAAAAATAAATGGTTGACTGAAGAAATTATCAATTAACTGTCCAATAGTAAAACCTATAGCTACGTAAATTGCTTTAGGTAGAATAATAGAACTAAAATCTTGAGTAATGTGGCTTGACATGGTTAGAAGTATCATTAAAATTCCACCAATAAATGGACCGATGTATGGTATAAGATTTAATAAAGAACACAAAAATGCAATAACTATTGCATTAGGAGTCCCAATAATTAGCAATAATATGGTATAAAACACAAATAAAATAAAAATCTGAAGTATTAAACCAGCAAAATATCTAGAGAGTAAATTAGAAATTGTTTGATATGATTTTTTAAACTTTTTACTTGATTTTTTAGGAATTAAAACTATTAAAGTATTCTCAATTAATTTTGAATCTTTAAGAAAGAAAAAGGAGATAAACATTACTGAAAGGATTCCAATTGTTAGATTACCTAAAGTTTTTCCAATAGAGTTTAATATTTCTGGTAAAAAAGTAAAATCAATATTTTTAAGCCAATCAATATTAAAAATACTATTGTCTAAATTTATATTATAATTTGATAAATAAGTTGATAGTTCTGAGAAAAGAAATGTAATGTTGTTTTGAAAAGAATCTACATCTAAAAGAGACAAATTTTTACCTTGTTCAATAACTAATGGAACAAACAATGAAATTATTCCAACAACAATACTTATTAATATAACCATTGTCAGCACAGATCCAGTAGTATTTTTTAATTTTAATCGAGTTGTAAAGAAATTTACAAAGGGTCTTCCTATTAGAGAAACTACAGCAGCAATTATTAGGTATGAAATTAAAATTTGAACCTCATTTAATAGAAATATACCTAGGCAAATAGCACTTAAAATTAAAACAGATCTAAGAATTCCTTTTGAAATTTCTTTATAATTCATTCAACAAATATATTATATATTCACAATAGACACAGTATGAGTAGCAATTATTGCGGCAGTTTCAGCCCTAAATCTTGTATTTCCAAGCGATACAGGTTTAAATCCTAAATTTATAGCACTGTTTACTTCATTATCTGTGAAATCTCCCTCAGGACCAATTAAAAGCGTGACATTTGTTTTAGGTTTTAAAGAATTGATAAGTAATTCTTTTTTTGTTTCATTACAATGTGCTATAAATAGCTCATTATCAAATTTATTTTTATAAAAATCTTTTAATGATATTACTGGATTTAAAATCGGATGATGTGCTTTTAGAGATTGTTTCATTGCAGAAACAAGAACTTTATTTAATCTTTTCTCATTGATAAATTTTCTTTCGCTTCTTTCACAAATTACCGGAGTTATTTGTGTAATTCCAATTTCACTTGCTTTTTCTAAAAACCATTCAAATCTTTCATTTGATTTTAGAACAGAAATAACAACATGTAAAGAATAGTTTAATTTATCTTTTTCTTCAAAATTTTGAATATGTACTTCACAATTGTTTTTTGATATTGAATTTATTATTCCTTTAAAAAAAATATGTTTTCCGTTAGTTATTGAAATTTCATCACCAATTTTTTTTCTTAATACTTTAAAAATATGTTTACTTTCCTCTTTGGAAAAAATAGCTTTTTCTGATTTTTCGTTAAGATTAGGTAAATAAAATAGTTGCATATTAGAATTTAAATCGTGCTTCAGCACCTTTTTCTAAAGAAGAAAAATCATTGTTTTGAAATTTTAAATATCCTACCATTGCTATCATGGCTGCGTTATCAGTTGTGTACTCAAATTTAGGAAAGAATGACTTGTAGTTTTCAAGCTGTTCATTATTTTTAAATTTATTAATTATTCCACTATTGCATGAAACACCTCCTCCAAAAACTACTCTGTTAACTCCTGTTTGTTTGACAGCCTTAATTATTTTATCATATAAAATTTCAACTATTGTCTCTTGTAGTGACGCACAAAGATTGTTAAGTTCTGAATCAATAAAATTGTCGTTTTCTTTTTTTTCTTTTTGTAAAAATCGCATAAACCCAGTTTTTAATCCACTAAAACTATAATTTAATCCCTCAACTTTAGGTTTGGTAAAACTAAATTTTGTTGAATTTCCTAATTTGGATTTTTTATCAATGTGAGGACCAGCAGGATAGGGTAAGTTTAACATTTTTCCACATTTATCAAAAGTTTCACCAATTGCATCGTCTAATGTCTCTCCTATAATATCCATCTTAAAATAATCATTTACCATAACAATTTGTGTATGTCCTCCAGAAATTGTTACACCAATAAATGGAAATTCAGGTTTTGTATCTCCGCAATCTTCAATAAAATGTGCTAAAAGATGAGCTTGCATATGATTTACTTCAATTAAAGGAATATTTAACCCCATTGAAAGTGATTTTGAAAAGGATGACCCTACAAGAAGAGAACCAAGAAGACCGGGACCACGTGTGTAAGCGATGGCATTTAACTGATTTTTATCGATATTTGCATTTATAATTGCTTGATTAACGACAGGAATTATGTTTTGTTGATGCGCTCTTGATGCTAATTCTGGAACTACACCACCAAACGACTTGTGTATTTCTTGATTGGCTATCAGATTTGATAAAACTTTACCATCGCACATTACAGATGCTGAAGTGTCATCACAAGAAGATTCAATTCCTAGAATGTATGTAGGCACTATAATTGTTTATTACAAAGATATAATATAATAGATATCAAAAATTTTTTAAAAAAATATAAATTAGTAATTCTTGGAATTTTAATAGTATTAATTCTTCCATTAATATTTTTAATAACTAGCTCTAAATTTCAAACTTCTCTCGCAAATCAAATTGCTGATGAAATAAATAATGAATATGGAACAGAAATAGCTATTAATATGGCAAGTCTTAGCCTAAATGGAAATATTGATCTTAATGATTTTCTGATAAAAGATCATAAGAATGATACCTTGATTTATTTTAAAAACCTCTATTTAAGTCCAATTAGTTTAGGAAAACTTGTATCAAATGATTTAAACTTTAGCTCTGTTTCATTTGATGGTTTAGATCTAAGAGTTTCAAATTATCAAGGTGATAATTCCAATAGTTTACAAATCTTTCTAGATAAATTGAAAAATGAAAAAGATTTTACACTCAACGAGTTAGAAAAATCTAGTTATGCTTCAAAGGTTTTTGCTAAAAATTCTAAAATTAAGTTTATTGATCATCAAAACAAATCGAAAAGTATTGAAATATCTGAGATAAATTTTTTAATTAAGGATTTAAATTTTCTAAATTCTGACTTTGATTTTGAAATTGAAAATTTAAATTTTAAATATGGAAAAAACACCAAAATTGATAGCTTCTCTGGAGATTTTGTAAAAAAGGATTCATTTATCAATTTTATAAACTCTAATGTTAATTTTGGAGAATCAGTATTTATTGGTGAATTAGATTTGGATTATTCTAAAATTTCATCATCAAATATTGCTTCAAACAATTTTTTAAACTCATTAAAAATTAATTTAAATATTATAGACTCTAAGATAGTTTCTACTGATTTAGGACAACTTTTTTTATCTTTTGAATCAGACTATAAGGAAACATGGACATTAAAATCAAATATTAATGGATATTTAAATAATTTAAACATTAACAATTGGTCTTTAACTAACAAAAAAAATAAAATTGAAATTAACTGTAAATTTGTTAATCTTTTTGATCCAAACTATTCTTTAGTTTTTGATGTGTTGAACTTTGATGTTGATTCAAAAGAGATTAACAAAGCTTTTCCTAATTTTTTTGGTACTATTTTGCCTTCTTCACTCAGGTCATTTGGCCGATTTAAAATAGATGGATTAATCAATGTAAGTCCAGATGATGTGAAAACTAAATTTAATTTTCAAACTGAACAGGGTTTGTTGATTTCAGATCTTAATATTTATAATTTTAAAAATATTGATAATGCGTCCTATAGAGGTGAAATAATTGGAGTTGATCTTGATCTTTCAAGTTTTGTGAATTTAAATGATATTAAAAAATCTGACTTTAATTTTAAAGTTGAAGGTCAGGGATTTACTAAAGAATATTTAAATTCTTCAATTAATGGTAAGATTGAAAATGTCGAATTATATGACTATAAAGTCGAGAATATTGATTTAAATGGAGATGTGAAAGATCAAATTTTTGATGGAAACCTTATAGTTAACGACAAAAACATCACTTTTCTCTTTAATGGATTAGTTGATTTTTCAGACGATTTAGTTGATTTTGACTTTGACTTAGATTTGGTTAAAGCTGATTTAAATAAAATTAACAGTCAATATAACTATTCTTTAAGTGCCTTTGCAAATGTAAAACTTAGAGGCTCAAAAATTGAAGATCTGATTGGAGATTTATCCATTACTAATTTAAATTATACAAATTCAAATATTAATACGTCTTTTGATAAATTTGATGCTCAATTGAGATATAATAATGATATTAGAATTGTTAATCTAAATTCCTCAGATGCAATTAGTGGAATTATAATAGGTGAATACGATATTTTAAACCTTAAAAATATTTTTTTAAATAGTGTTGGTTCTCACTATTCTAATTATAAGCTAAATAAAGACATTGATTTTAAAAATATTTCATTTAATATAAATATCAAACCTAAGTTAGCTTCTATAATTGATAATAAACTTGAATTAGATCAAAGTACTTTTTTGTCAGGAGACTTCAAGTCTAATGGTGATTATGAAATTGGTGTAAAATCTAATTATATTAATTATGATGATATAAGATCAGAAAATATAGATTTAAAATATTCTAATAATGGAGGGTCATTAACTGTAAAGAAGTTAAAATCTAGCTTTATTGAGGGAACGGAATTATTAATAAATTCAAACTTTGTCAATGACACCTTGTTTGTAGATTCTAACTATTTAACTTTTTCTAATAATAAGAATAAATTAAATTTTTATCATACTATAAATGAAAACAATAATTCAGTTTTTGGTTTTATTAATTTGGATTTAATTTTTAATAAAAAAGATTGGTCCCTTGAAAAAAATACTAAGCCAAAACTTATTTTTGATTATAACTTAAAAGAATATAATGCCCATGATATTTCATTTATTAATAATAATCAGAAAATAAAAATAGACATTTCGAATTTAGAAAACCAATCAAATTACAACCTGCTTTTTAGTGATGTTAACTTAAATAGTTTTACTAATGAAAATAGCTCTATAGTTTTTGATGGAGTTGTAGATGGTGGTGTTTCTTTTTTGAAAAAGAATGAAATTTATTCAGGTAATTCCACCCTTTTAATTTCAAATTTGAAATCTAACTCAAAAGATTTAGGGGATGCAATTTTTAAACTTAATGCTTCTGATGATTCTAGTGAAATTGAATTGGATTTTAAAATTATTAATGATAAGAAAGAAACATTAGGTTTATTTGGAAATTTTTCCATTCAAGAAAATTTTTATCCTCTTAATTTAAAATTGAAAACTAAAGATTTTTCAATTGTTCCATTTTCAAAAATTGGAAAAAATGTAATTACAGATTTTGAAGGTCTATTTAACTCTGAAATAACTATTACAGGAAATAGTAAAAACCCTAATTTTTATGGAAATATTCAAACAACTAATCTAGCTTTTAAAATTCCTTATCTAAACGTTCGTTATGAAATTGAAAATAATTCTACATTTATTTTAAATGATCAATCTTTTTTTATTGATGAATTTAATTTATTTAATGAACTCACTAATACAAACGGAAGTATTACTGGAAAAATTTCACATAATATTTTTAAAAATTGGTTTTTAGAGCTTGACATTAATACGCAAGATTTATTAATATTAAATACGTCATTGGCAGAAAATGACCTGTATTATGGAAAGGGAATGTTCAATGGAGAGGCGATTATTTATGGACCTACTGAAAATCTATTCATTAAACTTATTGGATCAACAAACAAAGGAACTTCACTTGTTATTCCAATAAATGATTCTAAAAATACAGGAAATTTAAAATTTTTAAATTTTATCAATCCAAACTCTGAACAAAACTCTTTTCAATTAAAGAAGAATTCTCTTTTAGTTGATTTGGATTTAGACTTTAATAATAATGCAAATCTTGAAGTTGTTTTAGACCCTGAATCACAATCTAAAATTAAAGGAGTAGGAAATGGAAATTTAAAATTCAAGATAAATACTTTAGGTAATTTTAATATGTTTGGAGATTTTCAAATTGAAAAAGGATCATATTTTTATAAATCTTTAGGTATAGTCAATAGGGAATTTGAATTAATAAGGGGCTCTAAAATTATCTGGAATGGTGATCCTTATTTAGGTAATTTAAATATTAATGCCAATTATGAAGTTCCAGGTGGTGCTAATCCTGCTATACTTATTCAAAATACTAGTTTTAACAGAAAAATTCCAACAACTGTAAATGTAAATTTGGAAGGTAATTTCAATGAAATAAAGACTCCCTCATTCAAAATAAATTTCCCTAATTCGGGAGGACCAATAAAATCTGAACTAGATTATTATTTAGTAGATGATGAAAAAAGACAAAAGCAAGCTTTATCTCTTCTTTATCAAGGAACTTTTATTGATGAAGTTTCTTTATCTTCAGTGTCATCCCAGGCTATAACAAATAATCTATATCAAAGTGCTTCTGGTCTGATTGACAATATTTTTACAAATTCAGATGATAAAATGAATATTGGAATTAATTATTTAAAGGGAGATAAAAATGCTGCATCTTCATTATTAAATCGCGATAGGTTGGGTCTAACTTTAAAATCTGAAATAAGTGACAAAATTTTAATTAATGGTAAAATTGGTGTTCCAGTAGGAGGAGTTGAAGAAAATGTAATTATTGGGGATGTTCAGATAGAGTTTTTATTAAATCAAGAAGGTAATTTAAAAGCTAGATTTTTTAATAAAGAAAACGAATACCAATATTTTGGAGACGATATTGGTTATACCCAGGGAATGGGTGTTACCTATGACATTGATTTTAATGATATCAAAACTCTGATTAGAAAAAAAAACAAAAAAAGTAAAAAAAATAAAAAATAATTTTTCAATAATTAGTTTGTAATTTTGAATTTAAAGTAAATTAATGAAAATTAAAAAAATTGGCGTTTTAACATCTGGTGGAGATTCACCTGGAATGAATACAGCATTAAGGGCTGTAGTTAGATCTTGTGCGTATAATAAAATCGATTGTGTTGGAGTTTACAGAGGATATCAAGGTTTGATTAACGGAGATATTAAAGTTTTAAAGACAAGAAGTGTAAGAGGAATTATAAACAGAGGAGGAACAATGTTATACTCCGCAAGATCTGATGAATTTAGGACAAAAGAGGGTAGATTAAAAGCTTATAATAATGTAATAAAACATGCTATTGATGGCCTTGTTGTTATTGGAGGTGACGGTTCTTTTACTGGTGGCCTTATTTTTCAAAAAGAATTTGGTATTCCAGTTATTGGTATTCCAGGAACTATTGATAATGATCTTTATGGAACATCTCATACATTAGGATATGATACAGCATTAAATACCGTAATGGACGCAATTGATAAAATAAGAGATACTGCTATTTCTCATGATAGATTATTTTTTGTTGAAGTTATGGGGAGAGATGCAGGACATATCGCATTAAATTCTGGGATTGCTATTGGAGCCCAAGAAATTTTAATTCCTGAACAAAATATTGGGATAGATCATTTAATAAATTCTCTGAAGGACAGTAAAAAAAATGGAAAAACCTCAAGTATTGTTGTTGTTGCGGAGGGAGATAAAACCGGTAAAAATGTATTTGATCTTGCAAAACAAGTTGAGCAAGTATTTCCAAAATACGAAATTAGAGTATCTGTTTTAGGCCATATGCAAAGAGGAGGATCTCCGTCTTGTTTTGATAGAGTTCTAGGTACAAAAATGGGAGTAACAGCCGTTGAATCTTTAATTAAAGGAGATTCTGGAAAGATGATTGGAATTGAAAATGGTATAATTGTGTCAACATCTTTAAAAAAGGCTATTAAAGGTGAAACTAAAATTGATCCTGAATTAATTCGTGTTTCAAGAATTATGAATATTTAATAAAAATTATCAAAATCTCATTTTTTCATAATTTTATTGTCATATTCATATTCAAAACAAAATTTATTTTTTTTTAAGAATAGTATTATAGTTTTTTTTTTAGGTTTGCCACGCAATTAAAAATAATAAAATGTCAAAAATTAAATTAGGTATTAATGGTTTTGGAAGGATTGGTAGAATGGTCTTTCGTGCTTCTTTAAATAGAAATGATGTAGATGTTGTAGGTATAAACGATTTGTTAGACGTCGAACATTTAGCGTATTTATTAAAATACGATTCAGTTCATGGCACTTGTGATGCCTCCATTTCTGTTAAGGATGGAAATTTAGTTGTTAACGACAATATAATAAGAATTACTGCTGAAAGAGATCCTAAACAAATCAGCTGGGATTCAATTAACACTGATGTAGTTGCTGAGTGTACTGGGATTTTCACATCCTTGGATAAAGCTCAAGCTCATATTGATGGTGGAGCAAAAAAAGTAGTAATTTCTGCCCCTTCACCAGATGCTCCAATGTTTGTTATGGGAGTTAATCACAACGATGTTAAATCTGGTGATTTAATAGTTTCAAATGCTTCTTGTACAACTAACTGTCTAGCTCCTGTTGCAAAAGTTTTACAGGATGATTTTGGTATTTCTGAGGCACTAATGACCACTGTACATGCTACAACTGCTACACAATTTACTGTAGATGGCCCATCTAAAAAAGATTTCAGAGGAGGTAGAAGTTCACTTTTAAATATAATGCCAGCTTCAACTGGTGCTGCTAAAGCTGTTACAAAGGTTATCCCCAGTTTAGTTGGAAAAATAACAGGAATGGCATTCAGAGTTCCTACTGCAAATGTTTCTGTAGTTGATCTTACAGTCAAACTAAACTCAGAGACCTCTTATGACGAGGTCATGAATTCTTTAAAGATGGCTTCTGAAAATAATTTAAAAGGCATTTTAGGTTTTACTAAAGATTTAGTAGTTTCTCAAGACTTTATTGGTGATTCAAGAACCTCTATAGTTGATTATAATGCAGGAATAGAATTAAATTCTTCTTTTTTTAAAATTGTTACTTGGTATGACAATGAAGCAGGATATTCTAACAAGCTTATTGATTTAGCTTGTCATGTCAATTCAATTTAATTTTTATAATGAGATTAATTGTAGATAGCGGATCCACAAAAACTGATTGGATAGCTATTGATGAATATGGTTCAATAATTTTTGAAACTTTTACATTAGGACTTAATCCTCAAGTATTAACTGAATATATTATTGAAGAACGAATAATCAATAATTATGATTTATATCAGAATAGAAAAAAAGTAAATAAAATTTTTTTTTATGGTGCAGGATGTGGAACGCAACCACCTAAAGATCTTCTTTCGAAGGTATTAAGATCTATATTTATTAATTCCGAATTTGATATCAAAGAGGATACTTATGCAGCAGTTTATTCTTGTTGCAAGCCAAATGAAAATGCAATTGTTTCAATACTTGGAACTGGATCAAATTGTAGTTATTTTGACGGTAATAAATTAAATCAAAAAGTAACTTCATTAGGTTATGTTTTAATGGACGACGCTAGTGGAAACTATTTTGGAAGACAACTTCTTAGAGACTATTATTTTAATAGGTTCCCCCCTGATTTAGAAAAAAAATTTAAATCTGAATTTGATTTACAAGCCGAGGTTATTAAAGACTCTTTGTATAAAAAACCTAATCCAAATACGTATTTAGCAAAATTTGCCAAATTTTTAGTAGAAAATAAAAATCTAGAATATTCAAAACAATTAATAAGAAAAGGATTTAATCTTTTTATTGAAAATCAAATTGAGCAATTTGAAAATCATAAAAACGTTAATTTGCATTTTGTTGGTTCAATTGGATATTATTTAAAAGAAGAATTAAGAGAAGCTCTTTATCAAAAACAATTAAAAATTGGTAAAGTTTTACGAAGACCAATTGAAGGTTTAGTTGCATTCCACCAATCTAACTAGTTTTTTATTTTTTAGCAATTACCGATATTTCTATTTTTGCTCCTTTAGGAAGTTTAGAAACTTCTACTGTTTCTCTTGCAGGTTCATCTCCTTCACTAAAATAAGTTGCATAAATTTCATTTACTTTTTGAAAATCATTCATATCTTGAAGAAAAATTGTTGTTTTAACAATATTTTTAAAATTATATTTTGCTTCTTCTAATACTGCTTTGATATTTTTAAAAACCTGAACTGTTTCAGTTTCAATACATTTATTCATCATTTTCATTGTAACTGGATTTAAAGCAATTTGACCTGACAAATATAATGTTCCATCAAATAAAATACCTTGATTGTAGGGTCCTACAGGATTTGGTGCGTTTTTGGAATTAATAATTTTTTTCATTATTGTTTGAGACTATAATTAATTTAATTACAATAAAGTTAAAAACTTATAGTTTATAATCTTTTATCTGGAAGCCTTCTTTTATCATATTTTAAATCACTTAATAAATTAGATTTAATACCTATGAAAAAATACCATGATGCTCGTGTGCTAAATGGAACCCAGTTAAAATTCATCTTCCAGCTATCTAAATCTCTTTCAAATCTTAGTTGTGTGTATGTTACACCTTTGTTCTTGAAGTCATATCCAGATGAACCTCCAACTTTCCATTTCTTTGAAAGTTCAAAATTTGCAGACATCATTAATGAATTGTTCGTTATATCTCTTTGTTTTCTATTATTAGAATAAGTTAATGAATGAGCAATTCGTATGTCCCAAGGGATTTTATTTTGATACAAAGTTGTATCCTCTTTTTCTTTATTACTGGTTTCTTCATCTTCTTCTTCATTTTCATCAAAAGAACTATCGGCAAAATCATTAGCTCTTCCAAATAAATCATCCCTTCTTCCCCCGCTTCTAGAGTTATCAAATCCTTTAGATTTATCATTATTAGAATTTTTACTTGAATAGGAAAAACCTAGATTTATATTAGCACTTGTCATTCTAAATAACCCGCCATCGTTATTTATGTTAAATTTATTTATTCTCCTTCCAGTTTCATCAATTGTATAAGGGTCAAAAGTTGCTCCTAAGTTTAAATCTAATTTATCTTCAAATAATGAAGTAGAAGTAGTCATTCTAACCGGACTCCATTTCAATGAATCTGCAGCTATATTATAACTAGTGGAAAAATTTAAATTATTTAATAACTTAATTTTTTTAGGTTCAATTTTAGTACTGTCTTTATCTTTTATTTTAGCTTCTAATACATTACTTAATCCTATCCCAATTGAACTTGAGAATGTGTTCCCTGGAATACCAAAAAATCCACCTTCAAACCTAGTGTATTCACTTGTGTTTCCATTGGCATCAATAATATACTCATCATAATATTTTTCAAAACTTGGGTTTATTCCGTAAGTAATTGATGGTCTCATTACGTGTCTGATAGATTGTATTTTCTTTCCTTCTTTAAAATTGAAAACTCCATATATTGTAGTACCAATACTAGCATTAAAATTATACTTGTTAAATCGATCAAACCCCTTAATTGTATCCTTTTTTCCTTGCGTTTGATTTAAAATGTCATAATCATTTCTTTTTATTGTTTGTCCAGTCCAAATTTCTTCAAATCTTCCACCAAAACTTACACTTAAATGTTTTAAAAATTTAAAATTTGTACTAAGAGGAATAGAATGCTTCATTCCATATCTTGCATCTTTAAACATTTCTTTTTTAAGAAACAGAGAGTCTGATGTTTGAATTCTGTTTTCTCCTCTTAATGAATATTGTAAATTAATATTTTTAAGTATTCCTTTTTTTTGTCCATTTCTCTTAACTAAAGGATAAATTCTTTCAACATTTGCCTGAAGAGTTGGTAAAGTCATGTTTACAGTTTGTGTTCTTGTATTTTGAGAATGAGATGCAGTCAGTGATAAATTTACAGAGGGATAACCTTTAAATGTTCTTGAGTATGAAACTGAAGAATTTAAAGTGTTGTTAAGAAAATTAGGTGTGTTAAGCTGGTTAACAGACTCTCTAAAATAATTACTACTTCCTAAATTCACCGATGCAGAAAATCTGCTATTAGGGTTAGATTTAGAGTCTTGGCTATGTGACCATGTAATATTGTAAATATTATTCTTAGAATATCCAGGTAAACCTCTTTCTCCACTAATTAGATTTTCAAATCTTAAACTTAAAGAACCAGTGTATTTATATTTCACTTTATATTTTGATTCTACTCTAAAACCATAACTTCCATTAGTGTAATAGTCAGCTAGAAGAGTAATATCAAAAAAATCACTAGGAGCAAAATAATACCCACCGTTTTGAATAAAATATCCTCTATCATTATTTTGACCTATACTAGGAAATATAAACCCAGTAGCTCTGTCTTGAGTAAGTGGAAAATATCCAAAAGGAAGAAAAATAGGAGTAGGGACATCTGCAATATAAATATTGCTTAATCCTGCGATAATTTTATTTTTAGGAATAAATTTTCCTTTTCTTATTCTTATATAGTAATCAGGATTTTCTTTTTTGGACGTAGTAACCTTAGCTTCTTTTATAAAATAAACTGAATCGTTTTCTTTTTTTGTGGCTAAGGCTGAAACATTCATTCCGCTCTGTTCGCTTCTAGAATTCCAAATTAAAGCCTTTTTAGTATCAAAATTAAATCTAATCGAATCTGGATTAACTTCATTTCCAGCTTGTTTAAAGTATGGGGGTTGAATTAAATTTCCAGCGGAATCCTTTATTCTTCCTGCGGAAACTTCATTTTTATTATAATCTAAAATGATTAATCCAGATTTTAATTCAGTGTCTTGGTAATATAACTCAGCTTTATCGTATAAATATAATTTACCTTCCTTTTTATCAATTTTGATATACCCTTTTGCATTTCTAGTAATTTTTCCTAATAATAGGTTGTTTTTAGTCAAAGTGTCATTAGAAACTAAAGAATCTTTTTCCTTAATATCTTGTGAATAATTAAATTGAAAAGTAAAAAATACTATCAAAATAAAAATTAATTTAAAACTTAATTTTTTATATGAATAATTTACTGACAGAATTGAATATTTAAGTAGTAAAATTACATATATTTTTGGAGTCATAATTTTATATTAAAAATATAGTGAGATATCTTTTAAAAATTTTATTTATTTCGTTTGTTTTTCTTGCTTTTGAATCTCTTTTTTCACAAAACAATAATGAAAAGTTCACCGTAGTATTAGATCCTGGACATGGGGGAAAAGATCCTGGTAATACTGGAAATGGATATTATGAAAAAAAAATAGCATTAGAAATTGCTTTACAGGTAGGTGCTGAGTTAGAAAAAAGAGATGATATAAAAGTTATTTACACTCGAAAGAAGGATGTGTTTGTTAATTTATTCAAAAGAGCTGAAATTGCAAACAAAGCTAAAGCCGATTTATTTATTTCAATACATTGTGATTCTCATACATCTAATGCTTATGGCGCAGGTACTTTCGTATTAGGATTACATGCAAATCAAAGAAATTTTGAAATTGCAAAAAAAGAGAACTCGGTAATTTTTAAAGAAGAAAATTATGAACAAAAATACGATGGATTTGATCCTAACAATCCGGAGTCAGTTATTAGTTTAGTTTTAATGCAAGAAGACTATTTAGATCAGAGTATCGTTATAGCAGATTTAATACAAAAAGCTTTTGTAAGTGATTTAAATCGAAGAAATAGAACTGTAAAACAGGCTGGATTTATAGTTTTAAAATATACATACATGCCAAGTGTTTTAGTAGAAACAGGCTTTTTAACCAATAAAAAAGAGGGAGCTTATTTAAATTCTAAAAAAGGACAAAGAGAAATGGCGATTTCTATAGCTAATGGAATACTTAAATACAAAACCAGATTTAAAAATGAGTTAATTGTTGGACCAATAAATTCATTTAATTATGATGAGTCAGTAAGTGAAGTTAAGGATGATTATTATTTGAAAATTCAAATAGCGTCAAGTAAAAAAAGAATTCCTCTTAAATCCTATAATTTTAAAGGCTTAAAAGGGTTAAGTATAAATAAAACAGGAGATTTATACAGGTATTTTTTTGAAAAAACTAACGATTATTTGACTGCTGAAAAACTTCTTTCTAAAGCTAAAAATGTTGGATATAAGGATGCTATAATTGTTGCTTTCAAAAATGACACAAAAATATCAATAAAAGACTATTTATCATCTATAAAAAAATAATACTGAAAAAATAATTCATAACTTTGAAAAAAAACATTATGCTTTGAAAAATAAAAACGAAATAAAAACAGGATTACTTGTTATAACAGGAATTGCATTGTTTGTTTTTGGTTACAGTTATTTAAAATCAAATGACATTTTTGTTTCAGATAGAACTTTTTATGCAGTTTATGATGATGTTGAGGGTGTTGTTAATGGAACTCCAGTTACAGTAAATGGTTTTCCAGTAGGAAGTATAACTGATATTACTTTTTTTAAGCAAAACAAGTTATTAGTCAAATTTAGAGTTGAAAATGATTTAAAGTTTTCAGTTAATAGTTTAGCTCAAATTTATGAAACTGGTTTAATCGGTGGAAAAGCCCTAGCTATAATTCCTGCAATGGATAATAGCAGAGTAGCTGTATCCAGAGATACCTTAAAATCTTCCATTGCTCCTGGACTAACCGATCTTGTTAACGAAAAACTAACTCCTTTGCAAGAAAATATAGAAATGATGATAGTTAGTGCTAATAATGTTTTGGAGAAAATCAACTCTGTTTTTGATGATCCAACAAGATCTAATTTAAGGACTAGTGTCTCAGATTTTTCAGAAACTATTTCTGATTTAAAAGAAACTACCGTAATGATAAAATCAATTGTAAAAACTAATAAATTAGCTATTAATAACACAATCGATAATGTTAGCAATCTTTCCGAAGATTTATCTTCAATTTCTGAAACAATTAAGTCTAGTGATCTTGAAAAAACATTATTAAACTTAAAATTATCTTCTGATAATTTATCGGTTGTTTTAGAAAATATTAATAGCGGCAATGGATCTATTTCTAAATTAATTTCTAATGATTCTTTATTTAACAACCTTAATAATGCTTCTAAGTCTATAGATTTATTACTTGAAGACATTAGAATTAATCCTAAAAGATATATTCATTTTTCTGTTTTTGGAAAGAAAAACCAACCTTACCAAACTAATAAAGATTAAATTTTGATTTCATATATTCCTAATATAATATTTACGGGTTTTTTTTTATTTGCAATTTTTTTGTTTTCAAATAATGTAAAAAAAATATACAGAAATATTAATCTTGGAATTGATATAAATAGATCTGACAACAAAAAATTAAGAATTATTCAAATGTTAAGGATTGCATTTGGACAATCTAAAATGATAGACAAACCAATTGTTGGATTACTTCATATTATAGTCTATGTTGGTTTTTTAGTTATAAATATTGAGTTACTAGAAATTATCGTTGATGGTGTTTTAGGAACTCATCGAGTTTTTGCACCATTTTTAGGCTCTTTTTATAATTTTCTAATTGGTTTTTTTGAAGTATTTGCTTTGCTTGTAATTATTTCAGTTATAATTTTTTGGATTAGAAGAAATATTATCAAAATTAAAAGATTTTTAAGTTCAGAAATGAAAGGTTGGCCTAAAAATGATGGAAATATAATTTTATATGTTGAAATTATTTTAATGGTTTTGTTTTTAACAATGAATGGAGCAGATCTATGGATTCAGCAAAACGCACCAGAATTTAATTATATAAAAGCTGGCTCGTTTCCTGTTAGTCAATTTATGGCTCCTTTATTTGATGGACTGTCTTCTAACGTAGTTTTAATTATAGAAAGAACAGCTTGGTGGTTACACATTACAGGAATTTTATGTTTTTTAAATTATTTATATTATTCAAAGCACTTACACATACTTTTAGCATTTCCTAATACTTATTTTGCTAATATTGAGGCAAAAGGGAAGTTCTCAAATTTAAAATCTGTAACTAATGAAGTTAAAATGATGTTAGATCCTAATATTGATTCTTTTGCTGTTAGTTCTAACGATCAGATATCTAAGTTTGGTGCTTCTGATGTATTTGATCTTAATAAAATTCAACTATTAAATGCTTACACTTGTACTGAATGTGGAAGATGTACTAGTGAATGTCCAGCAAATTTGACTGGAAAAAAGTTGTCACCAAGAAAAATTATGATGGATACTAGAGATAGGTTAGAAATTGTAGGAAAAAATATAGATTTTAATAAAGGTAAATTTGTAAGTGATGGCAAAGAACTTTTAAATGATCATATATCAAAAGAAGAATTATGGGCCTGTACCTCATGTAATGCATGTGTTGAGGCTTGTCCTATTGGAATTGATCCTCTTTCAATAATTATGGATATGAGAAGATATTTGGTTATGGAAAAATCTGATGCACCTATGGAGTTAAATAACATGATGAGTAATATTGAAAATAATGGAGCACCATGGCCATTTAACCAAATGGATAAATTAAATTGGAAAGACGAATTATAACAATTAATATATAATAAATGAAACAAGAAGAAGTTGACAAACTATTGAGTGAAAAAGTTGAAGATGGAGAACATATAAGTCCTATACTTCCATCAGGAATTAAAAACTATCTTATAGATATAGATGGTACAATATGTGATGACATTCCTAATGAGGAACCGGAAAGAATGGCTACTGCAAATGTATATCCAGATGCTTTAGTGACATTAAATAAGTGGTATAACGAAGGACACATTATTTGTTTTTTTACTTCTAGAACTGAAGATCATCGAAAGATTACAGAAGATTGGTTAAACAAACATGGCTTCAAGTTTCATGGAATGGTAATGGGAAAACCTAGAGGAGGTAATTACCATTGGATAGATAATCATTTAGTGAAAGCAACAAGATATAATGGAAAATTCACTGATTTAGTTGATAAGGAAGTAACTATTCAGGTATTTGACGATGGACATCATAATTAATTATGAAAAAAATTGAAATAAATACTTTTTCTGATCTAATTTCAAAAGGAATAACCCCAGAAATTCTTTTTTGGGTTGGTTGTGCAGGAAGTTTTGATGATAGAGCAAAAAAAATAACTAAATCATTTGCAAATATTTTAAATCAAGCTAATGTTTCTTTCGCAGTTCTTGGAAGTGAAGAAGGTTGTACCGGAGACCCCGCTAAAAGAGCTGGAAATGAATTTTTATTTCAAATGCAAGCTTTGACTAATATTGAAGTTTTAAATGGTTATAACATTAAGAAAATTGTTACAACTTGCCCGCATTGTTTTAATACACTTAAAAATGAATATCCAGAACTTGGAGGTAATTATGATGTTATGCATCATACTCAATTCATTAAATCACTTCTTTCAGAAGGTAGATTGACTGTTAAGGGCGGCACTTTTAAAGGCAAAAGAATTACATTTCATGACCCTTGTTATTTAGGACGAGCCAACAAAATATATGAAGCACCCAGAGAAGTTTTAGAAAAATTAGATGTGGAACTTTCAGAAATGAAAAGTTGTAAACAAAAAGGTTTGTGTTGTGGTGCAGGTGGGGCACAAATGTTTAAGGATGCTGAAAAGGGTAACAAGGAAATTAACATAAAAAGAACGGAGGAAGCACTTGAAACTAAACCTGACATTATCGCGGCTGGATGCCCTTTTTGCAATACAATGCTTTCAGACGGAATAAAAAATAAGAACAAAGATAAAGATGTTAAAGTTCTAGATATAGCAGAGCTAATTAATCAAGCTTCAGATTCATGATACTTTCCTTTGAAGAAATGCCAAAGGATTCTAGAATCTGGATTTTCCAGTCAAGTAGAAAATTTTCAATTGAAGAAACAAAGGAATTAAATTTTAAATTAAAAAGTTTTCTCAAAGAATGGACTGCACACGGTTCTGATTTATATTCATCATACATTATAAAATACAATAGATTCATTATTATAGCTTTAAATGAAAAAACTAATAAAGCTACTGGATGTTCCATTGATAAATGTGTTCATTTTATTCAAGGTTTGGAGCAACTATATCAAATTGACCTTTTGGATAAAATGAATGTTACTTTTAAACAAGGAGAAGATATTTCATATAAATCAATAATTGAATTTAAAAAGCTTGTTAAATGTAATTCTGTCTCAAAAAATACAATTGTCTTTAATAATTTGGTTACTGATATTCTTGATTTTAATAAAAACTGGGAAATTGAAGCTTCTAAAAGCTGGCATTCTAGATTCTTTTGATAGTTAATATTAATCTGTTTATCTAAAAATTAGTTAAATTACTATTCGAATTATTTAATTTTCAACTGTAAAATAAATTATGAGACAATTAGCCTGTTTTTTTTTCTTTTTTCTTTTTATTATATCTAATAATCTTCATGGTCAAAATCCTTTAATAACAAAGGATCATGTAAGACAGAAATTTTGGGTTGATAGTGTATATAATTCTTTATCATCAGATCAAAAAATCGGACAATTATTCACGATTTGGGTAGCTACTAAAGAAGGGGATGCAAGAATGAAAGAAGTAGCTTCGCTAATAGAAAAAAATCACTTAGGTGGATTAATTTTTTCATTAGGAAACATAAAAGATCAAGCTAAATACACTAATAAATTTCAATCAATTTCTAAAGTTCCCCTTCTTATTGGAATGGATGCAGAATGGGGTATAGGTATGAGATTAGATGATGCATTTTCTTTTCCATATAATATGACCTTGGGTGCTTTAAATGATGACGATTTAATTTATGAAGTCGGAAAAAGAATTGGAGTACATGCCAAAAGATTGGGAGTGCATATTAATTTTTCACCTGTTACAGATATTAATACAAACCCCAATAATCCCATAATCGGTAGCAGATCATTTGGAGAAGATAAATTTGATGTTACTTATAAATCTTTATCCTATTTAAAGGGAATGCAGTCGGTGGGTATTATGGGTTCAGCAAAACATTTCCCTGGACATGGTGATACAGCAACTGATTCTCATAAAACATTACCTATAATAAATTTTTCAGAAAAAAGAATAAATGATGTTGAGCTATTTCCATACAGAGAATTGATTAAAAACAATCTTTCAAGTGTGATGGTAGCTCACATGGAAATTCCATCGCTTGAGAAAGAACCAAAAAAACCTTCTACATTATCAAAGAATATTATAACAAAACTATTGAAAAAGAAGATGAAGTTTAAGGGATTGGTCATAACAGATGCAATGGATATGAAGGGTGTTGTAGATTTTAATAAAGATCAATCTGCTGATGTCAATGCTTTACTCGCAGGAAATGATATATTATTAATGCCTAACGACTTAGATGAAAGCACTAAAAGCATTAGATCAGCTCTTAAGTCAGGTTTAATTTCTGAAAAAAGACTTGAGTATTCAGTTAAAAAAATATTAATGGCTAAATATAAGGCCGGTTTACATACTATTGAACCAATTAAACTCGACAATATTGTTGCTGATATGAATGATGATAAGGACAGAGTTTTATTTGAAGAAATTACAGAAAAGTCTATCACTCTAATAAAAAATAAAGATGATTTTTTACCAATTAAAAATTTATCATCAAAAATTGCATACATTAAAATAGGAGATTCTGATCATAAAGAATTTTACAAAACTTTAAATTTATATACGAAAGTTGATAAAATAGACTACGATTCTAATGAAAGCTTACTAAACAATTTGGAATCTTATGAATATGTAATTATAGGATTTCATAAATCCAATAAAGATCCATTTCAGCCATATAAATTTAACAAAAAAGAGAAGGAATTATTAAACCTTGTAAGTCAAAATAAAAAGGTTGTTTTGAACATATTTACTAAACCTTATGCATTAATGGATATTGAAACAAAAGACATATCTTCAGTTTTAGTTTCGTATCAAAATAATAACACTGCTCAAAGTAAATCCGCTCAAGTTATTTTCGGTGCAATTTCTGCACAAGGAAAATTACCTGTTTCTATCAATAAATTTTTTCCACTTAAAAAATCAATTAAAACCACAAAATTGAATAGACTTAGTTATGGATTTCCATCCAATAAGGATTTTGATATTGTAGAATTAAAAAAAATAGATTCAATTATTAATTATTCAATTAATAACAAAATGACACCAGGTGCTCAAGTTTTAGTTGCGAAAAACGGTAAAGTTATTT
>Ga0222715_10001587_pt1 | contig 21584 bp, 28 predicted proteins | sample C33_9DmetaG_FD_165056 | JGI IMG/M metagenome (GOLD analysis project Ga0222715, IMG submission 165056) | Estuarine water microbial communities from San Francisco Bay, California, United States - C33_9D | ecosystem: Environmental > Aquatic > Marine > Unclassified | place: USA: California... | reverse complement strand
TTGAGTAAACAGGACGTCCTTTTCACCGCCATCGTCGCCCTGTGCTGCCTGTGGCTCATCGCGTACTCGTGCACTAAAAATAAAGACAAGGCCCCCTTGGTGATCGTGAGCGCGGCGTTGACCACGTGGTACACCGTCTCGCAGTTGAAGGGCGACGCGCGGAACTACACACTTCCACTCGCCTTGTGGTTGACTTTCGCGAGCTATTTAAATATTTACGAGCAGTACTACACTACGGATGAAGACGTTTACGTCGCTGGACGGTCTTAAAATCCACGTCGGTGAGAACGCGAAAGACAACGATCGGTTGACCGAATCTTCGTACGGAAAAGAGTGGTGGATGCACGTGTCAGGGCACCCCGGGTCTCACGTGGTCATCGAGTGCGAGGACGACGTCGTCCCACGGGAGACCAAGCGCGACGCCGCGGTGCTCGCGGTTCGACACAGCAAGGCACCCCCCTCGAAGATGGTCAAGGTTGACCTGTGTAGGGTTGAAGATTTGGGTATGGGTCGTGCATCGGGACAAGTGTATTTAGATGGTGAAATAACCCAATTAACTATTTTTATGGGGAAAGAGAGGGAGCGCATAGAAAGACTGGTCGTCACTTCGCGACGCGGTTAAAGATGCGGTTTGCACCGATCGCGAACCAGTCGTTCAGCTTCATTCTCACGGTCGACGAGTTTCGCAAAAAGTTTCCCGAGGAGACGCGACCGTCGTGGGTCAAGATTACCACCATCACCATGGTGGCCAAGTTCGGACAACCCGTCGATCTCGACAAACTTCGCGAGGTCTTCGGAAGGGTCGAACGCCTGTCCCTTCAGAGGGGGGGTGCCCCCGGATCTGATTTTCAGTGGACCATGAAGAACACGACTTTTTATAACCAAATAACTTTGGTATATAAAGACAATTATTCCACTAAGAGTGTGAAAATTTTTCCAAATGGCTCCATACAAGTGGCGGGGTGTTGCGACCTTTTCGATTGCCAGCGTGTCATCGCTCAACTGAAGAAAATTTTTAGCACGTACCTGAACATGGAAAACATGATACGAGACGACGACTTTCGCGTGGTCATGATAAACAGCAACTACAGCTTGAACTATAACTTGAACCTGATGATGGTGGCTCGACACTTTCAAAACTACGGAAGCACCTTTTCCGTGAGTTTCCAACCGGACAGGTATTCGGCGGTGAAAATAAAATTCAAACCCGCGGAGGAAATGAAACAAATCACGACATCCATTTTCTCCACGGGTAAAATAATAATCACAGGGGCGGAGACACTGAAAGAGGTGGCGTACGCCTACAACGTCGTGTGCAGACACATAGACCGATGCGATGGCCCGATTCGCGTCTCGTCGACCGAGACCAAGGACGTCTTCGACACGTTCCTCGGATACAAATGCGACTCACTTGTACAAAAGCTTCGCGCCATGGGATTTAACTCGTCGCTTCAAACGATTCGCAACAATCCTATAAATTTTCTGTTCTAATAATAAAATAAAATGTCTCAGCGTCTCGGAATGGCGGACGGCCGCTGCTTCACGATTCACTCCTCAGCCCAACTCGTGAACAACTACATCATGAAACAAAACGGCATCGCCCTCGAGGACAACTACTCGTACCGTCAGTTGTTGCAAAAGAGTGGTCCGGAAATCCTCTCGAAGGTTCAAGATTTGCAGGGCACGCAACAGTGCAACCAGTGCAACACGCCCCTGCTCAACGTCGCGGATATTTATTGAAAAAACTTTAGGTAAGTACAGTTAGGAATGACATGTTCTATATGTCTCAACGAGGTCAAACCCACGAGGAACAACGCCATCCGTTGTGGACATATATTTCACAAGTCTTGCATCGAACGGTGGAAGGCGCAGGGGAAACACACGTGTCCGGTGTGTCGAAAAGTGTTCGACGTCTCCAAATTCAGCGTGACGTTGCAAGTGATGAATAATTTCATGTCGACCACGTCGAACTTGGTCCATCTCGACGACGACCAGATGTTCAACGTCCTCGACATCTTCGACGTGTCGTTCGAGGCCGAGACGCCCAACGACCTCGACTCACTTCTTCGCGACTTTGGGGTGAGTCTTACCGACTTTGATGCCGCGATCTTTGACGCAGAAGGCGGAACAGAAGTTTGAGTAGTTCAGACCGGGGTAGTCGCGCGCCGCCTTTCTCGGGTCTTTGATCATCTTCCCCTTGGCGTCCGTCAGGAGAGCGCCACCATCGCTCCAACCCCTCTTGTGCGACCACAGGTTCACTTTGAACACGATGCGCTTGCCCACTTTGAACCCACCGACCCTCCTGGCCGCGGCGTTGATGCGAGCCTCGGGGACCTTGAAAAACGCAGCAATCTTTTTGACGGTGTTCCCGGGTTGTACCTTGTATTCGCACACGCCGTGTTGTTTGTAAAAGTGGAAGTCGCCTTGAGGGGAGGTGAACATCATGATTTTGAAAAATCCTTTTTTACATCGCAACACCGGTTTGACTTTGTAGACTTTCTTCGGGTTGTCCGAGACGACGCGTTGAGGAAGACCCTTACAGTGGGTGTAGCTGTGATACATGTTCGACATCCCACTACGGTCTCCTGGGATACTCTTTTGCCAGCGGTACGTCTCCGGGTCGTTCACCGCGTAGGCGTAGCAGTTGTTCGACGCTTTGTACTTGTTCCAAAGACGCGTGGTGAACTTTTTTTCAGAACCACTTAATGGCAGTTCTTTCGTGACCATTTTATTATCTATGTACATAATAAAATGCTCAGAGAAATCTCCAAGACTGAAACGAAGTCGGACATGCTCACGGAGGTCCTCCTCTACACGCTGGTGATTCTCATCAGCACCTTCCTCCTACGCGTGTTGTGGAATCGTTCCCTCGTGAAGCACATCAGTGTGTTGAAGCCCATCGACTCCATGCTCGACGCCTTCCTCCTGTCCGTGTCCCTCATGATTCTTCGAGGGTGTTAAATCCCGTGGTCATCTTCCCGTCGGGGTGCTTGATGGTCGGATAGGCCTTCACACCTGGCGGGCACGACCCTTTCTTCGAGCAATCCACAAACTCATGGGAAATGTTCTTTTCCTTCATGAGGTCGAGTTGCTTACGAGTCCATCCACAACCCATGGTCCCGTAAACGACGTAGTCCCCAGGAGCGGCCGCACCCACACCCACGGCGACGGTCTTAGACATGGAACAGAGAATGTACGCATCGATGAGGAGCAGGATAATGAGAGCAATCATTGTTTGTATTACATGTAGAAAATTTATTTATTCTTCGTCTACGATTTCATCGTCTTCATCGTCGTTCACGTCGACGTCTTCGGATGGTTCCGGGAGGTCAATACCCTGGAACGCGAACGATGGCAACTTGGCCGTCTGTTCCACGAGGGCCTGGGAGAGCCTGATAGTCACACCAAACTTGTTGTCGATGAACCAGATTTGGTTGACGTCGACGATGGTGTGCACCTTCGCCCCTTTCTCGATGCTGTCCAGGGCGATGCTCTCGCGGTTCATGTTATAGCTCTCCGGGACGAACGAGCCGTCTGACTTGGTGAGAATCTTCAACTTGATCGTCGCGGGGTATTCCGGCTTCCCAATGCGCACCAGGGGCTTGTACAAAGCCTGTTTCAAGACCTCGACGTTGAACTCCTTGCCGAGCCACTCGACGCTGTTCTCGGCAACCTTGTTGACGATGAGTTCATCGAGCTCCTCGAACGTCTTGCGCAACTCGACCGCCTCCGGGACGTCCGGGTCGAACGCCAAGTCCAGGCTGTACGACGTCTTTCCCGTGCCTTCGTCAGTGAACGCGGACAGGCCGTACGGGCATCGAAGTTTCGGAAACTGGATGAAGAGTTTGTTATTGCCGCCCTTGTTGAGGTAGACCGCCTTTCCGCCGTTTTTGTTCTTTCTCATCTTAGAGAAATCGACATCGGAGGCCTTGAATTCAGAAGCTTGGGTGATTGCGAGCGACATGTTTTGTTTTTTGGTATACACTAGTACCGCGGAATAACTTTAACCCAGGAGAAAAAATATCTGTTTTTAAAGTATACATAGCAATCATGTCCGCCGCGATTATCATGGCCATGCTCGGATGTTCGTGCTCCTCGGCAGCGGGTCTGTTCTACACGTGCACGGACGGCTCGCTCAACCTGTCGAACCTCAGCGCCAACACGTGTTTCTCCTTCCTCACGTCGAACGCGACGACCAGCACCCCCACGACCGTTGACATGGGCATCAACTGTCAGTTCATCACGGTCGAACAGACCACGTCCAACGCGATCATTCTGTCGGACATCGAGGTGTACGACATGGCGGACAACAGCCTCATCGTGCACACCGCCCCGGCCGAGGGTTCTACGTTGCCTCGTCAGTCCATCGTGATCGGCAGCGACACCACCGCTGACCTCGCGAATTTTATCGATGACGAAGGCACGGACACGGCCACGGACGCAACCGCCCCTGGAGATGCCACGAACAAGGCAAAGGTCGTCGTCGACCTCGGTGGTCTCAAGAAGGTGCACAGAGTGGTGTTGACGAACACCGCCACCGCCGCCGACCAAAGCAAAATCTGTGGTGCTAAGCTCGTGTTCAGTGGCAACGAGGTGGACGCCGCAGGTGTGGCCACCAAAAAGGTCATCGAGGAAACTCCTACCATCGACTTCGTGGCGAGTGCGTACGTCTATAAAATCACGAGCGACCTCGATAAGTGGAAATAATCTCATACAGTAGTATATGTCCGTCGTACTCGTATTCGGATTGATGGGATGCGCCGCATCATCAGCGGGTGGTCTCCTGTACACATGTACTGAGGGTAACTTTGACGTGTCTAACATTAACCCCAATGCATGTTTTTCCTTCCTAGGCACGGAGTGCGTCCCCGAGTGTCCACCGTGCACACCCGACCCAGCGCCCGTGCCTTGTCGGTACATCGACGTGAAGCAGACGACTTCGAACACCTTCTCACTGTCTGACATTAAAGTTGTGGGCGGTGAGACTGGGCTCACCAATCTCGTGCAGAACATGACTCCCCCAGCGTCCGTTGTTGGTGTCAGCAACTCGCAACTCATTGACATCGAGGAAGACACCGATGTCGAGGGACTCACCTCATTCACCTTGGACCTCGGAGATGTGCGTCAGGTGCTTTCAGTGACGCTCACAAACACCTCGGACACTTCCAGTCAGGCGGACGTGTGTGGCACGAAAATCATCCTTCGACGCCCGTTGTATCAGGGTGAGGCCAGTGATTCCACCAGTGCAGAGCTCGACGAATCACCCATCATCGAGTACGTGTCCAGCGCCTACACGTACACGGTTGGCGGCACCACGTGGGCATAAAATTTTTCTAGACGTATATTAAAAATGGGATTGTTTAAGGACTGCGGCTGCGGCTGCAACGGCGAAAAGCAACAACAAAAGTTTGTCATCAGCGCCATCTCCGCGTTGACGTTCTTCATCATCTCGAACCCGCAGACGTACATGTTGACCCGTGGGTTGTTGGGTCAAGGTTTGGCCAGCCCGAACGGGTGCCCCACCATGTTGGGCTTGTTCATTCATACCCTCGTGTTTCTTCTGGTCACGTGGGGTATGATGAATATCAAGCGCGAGTCTAGAACTCCTCGTCAAAATTAATTTCGTCCTCTGTGACGTCTATTTTCCCATAGTCTCCAACTCTTTTCTCGAAGAAGTTAGTCTTTCCTTCTAGAGAAATAAGTTCCATGAAATCAAAGGGATTTTTAGAATTAAATATGGGCTGTTGACCAATTTGTTTCAACAACCTGTCCGACACGTATTCGATGTACTCCGACATCTTTTGGGCGTTCATCCCTATGAGCGAACACGGCAGGGCGTCGATGATGAACTCCTTCTCGATGGCCACCGCCTCTTTCACGATGGCTTGAAGCACGTGCCCCGAGGGTTTGTGTCTCAACATCTTGAACAACTCTACCGCGAACTCTTGGTGCAACCCTTCGTCGCGTGAGATGAGTTCGTTCGAAAACGTGAGCCCAGGCATCAGGCCCCGCTTCTTCAGCCAGTAGATGGCGCAGAACGACCCGGAAAAGAATATGCCTTCGACGCACGCGAAGGCGAAGAGGCGTTCGGCGAACGGTCGGGTCGTGTCGAACCACTTCAGCGCCCAGTTCGCCTTCTTTTCGATGCACGGAATGGTGTTGATGGCGTTGAACAGTTGGGCTTTCTCCTTCCCATCGGTGATGTACTTGTCGATGAGTTTACTGTACGTCTCCGAGTGCACCATCTCGTTGTGGCACTGGTAGGCGTAGAACGACTTAGCCTCGGAAGACTTCACCTCGTCCGCGAAGTTGTTGTTGATGTTTTCGAACACGATGCCATCCGACCCCGCGAAGAACGCCAGCACGTACTTGACAAATCTTTGTTCGTTTTCGGACAACCCCTTCCAATCCTCCATGTCCCGTGAGAAATCAATCTCCTCCGCGGTCCAGTTGGACATCTGTGCCTTTTTATACAAGCTCCACAGATGTTCGTACTTCAAAGGAAACAGTGTGAACGACCCTTCGTCGTCCAACAAAGGTTCGTATTTTTCCTGAATAAAGTCCTCGAGGTCGAAGAAATTTCCCAGGCGCGCGCCGTCTTTGAAAATCTGTGGATACGCTTCGAATTTCCCCCCGCACAGTTTCTCTAACTCCACCTTTTCTATCATAATCTTTTCGTGCGCCAGCCCCTCCGACTCACACAGCTCGACTGCGCGGTCGCAATACGTACATCCATCTTTTGAATAAATTTGAATCCCCATCACACGCCTGAAGTACAATAGTTAAATATTTTTAATTGACCTGATAGTAAATACATGATCGCCCCTTCCGATATACAAGTCGATGACATAATACAAGCCATGGTTAAAGACCACGACAGCGAACTCGAAGAAGCCACGTACGGCGTGGTGCAGATGAACACGGGGAACGTCCTCGGCGTGCGTTTCCTCAGCCCGACGGAAAAAATTTACAAGAGTGCGTGCGTGTACGAGATGGACCTGGAGATGACCGCGACCCCCTATGACAGTTTATGTGAACACCACCCAGCGGGGACGACGTTCGAAGATCTCGAGATAAAATGTTTAGGTGCCCCGTACTACGTCTTTTATGCCGAGGTCGACATCGAAGACGAGGACAGCGAGATATGGGAAGACGACGGCAGCGACCTCGAAGACTTCATCGTGTCCGACAGCGAAGACGTGGACCAGGCGCCGCCCGAGGGGCACAAGGAGATTGACCGGTCGTGGGACGATTGGGAACCCAGGAGCCCTGGGGCGCGAAGTTTCAAGGACACGGTCGACATGATTGAAATGCGCGCGAGGGAGCGTCATTTCTCGTCGTTTTAAAAGTTGACTTGATTTCAAATGTTTGCAGCTATATGGGAAGATTTAAATAATCTACTCGAAAACAAACCAAAAGAAGAAGTACAAAAATTGGCAAACAACTATGAATGCGTCGAGTGCAACGGCACCAAGGTGATCGCGCCCGAGGGCCTGCCCGTGTGCACGCAGTGCGGTCTCGTGGACGACAAGTACATCTCCGACGTCGCGGAGTGGACGTCGGGCATCTCGGAGGATGGCAAAGTCTCCGACCCAGCCCGGTGCGGTGCCGACGCTCACGGCAACCCGAACCTGTACTCGTCCCAGTGGGGAAAGAGCACGGTGATCAGCACGTCGAGGGGGTCCTCCACGTACAAGAATCGACGCATGGCCACCATCAACTTCCACATGGCGATGAATCACAAAGACCGAGGTCTGTACCACGCGTACAGGGAAATCGAAGAGGCGTGCGCCAGCCTCCCCGAGACCGTGATCCGTGACGCAAAGATGATCTATAAAACCTTCAGTGAACGAAAATTGACCAGGGGTGCCGTGCGATTGGGTATCAAGGCAAACTGTGTGTTGTACGCGTGTCGCCTGGCCAGTTTCCCGCGCACGACCAAGGAAATCGCGGACATGTTCAACGTCCAACCCAAAGACATAAGTCGCACCTCGGAGATGTTCAAGACCGTGTTGCTGACCACGAACGAGGACAGCGGCACCACTCGACCCGTGGACGTCATGAACCGACTCATCAACGGGTTCGAGGTGTCCAGAGAACACAGAATCGCGTGTAATAAAATGTGCCGCGCCATCGAGGAATGTCCGGACCTCATGAGCAAGACACCAAATAGCATTGCATCTGCTATTATATGGATTGTGACCGGCATTCCAAAATCGGAAGTGTGTAAACAGTGTGCGGTATCCGTGCCCACGCTTAATAAAATAGAAACTGTCGTACGAAAATACTTAGAGGCGAAAGCCGTTTAACTTGTAATGAAACTTTTTGTCGCTACCCCATGCTACGGCGGTGTTTGCCTCGAGCGCTACATGGCGTCCATGATTAAACTCCAAATGGAACTCATTCGCGAAGGGATTCAGATGTTCTTCGACACGACCGAAAATGAATCCCTGGTGCATCGGGCGCGGAACGTCGCCGTCGGCAGGTTCATGCAAAAGACCGACTGCGACTTTTTCATGTTCATCGACGCCGACATCGATTTCGACCCGAAGTCCGTGGTGCGCTTGGTCAAGGCGAACAAGGACATCAGCGTCGCGTGCTACCCGAAAAAAGTCGTCATGTGGGACCAGGCCAAGGAAGCCATCAAACAAGGCGACAACCGCGACATGGCCATGTTGAGCAGTTCCCTCGTCATCAACTTTGGCGCGCAACGCCGCACGGTCGAAGATGGAATGATCGAAATCCTCGACGGGCCCACGGGGTTCATGATGATCAAGAGAGAGGCCTTCGAGAAGATGCACGAACACTACGCCAAGGAGTTGGACTGCGTGAACGACCATCAAAACAGGGACTTCGACACGTATTGCGCCCTGTTCGACTGCATGATAGACCCGGACAATCGACGCTATCTGTCCGAAGATTACGCATTCTGTCGACGATGGCAACAGATGGGTGGGAAAATCTACGCCGACATTCATACGACGCTCGGACACGTGGGCAACCTGCCATTCAACGCGTGCATGGCAGAGAGGCTTAAGGCTTAGGTTGGTTTTTTAATAAATGAAACTTGTCACTCTGCTCGTCACTCGCTCGAAAGCATGCCACGTCAAGACGTTGCACACCGTGATGAAGTTGAACATACACTGCGTGCGTCGTGGATGGGCCAATGAAATCATGTTCTGCAACGACGACCCGTTTAAAAAAGCGGAAACCGTGCAAAAGTTGTTGAAACTGTACGACCGCATCATGTTCATCGACTTCGGCGTCAACTTGGACGAAAAGTCGCTCGAACAAGTCTTCGAGACCCACGAGGGATGTGGGTGTCTCGTGTTCCCGGCGGCGAAGGAAGGCATCGATTGGGAGATGTTCAAGAACAAGGTGCTCAGCGATTCCAACGAACCCGTGCATCAGATGGGTCTGCACTTCGACACGGACGTTGGACAGAAAATCAAGGACGACCTGTACCACGTGAAATCTACGCAACCCCGATGTTTCGTGGCCGTGTGCAAAACCGTGAAGAAGAAATTAGGGGACACGAAAATAACGAATTATGACAAGATGTTTGAAAAATTAAAGGACTATGGAGTCAAAATATATGCGTGGACCGCGGCACACGTCGTGGTGACGTATGCACACGAATGCGTATCTAACATCATGAACGCCGCGGGGGTTCGCGCCTCGGCATAAAGCGACGCGGCTTTAGTAGTGTAATGGAACAACACGTGATCGCCTACATACATCAGGTGTGGGGTTCGAGGGACCGATTCCCAGGACCCCAACCCATATCTATCGAACGCAAACACTTCCCAATCCTACGCAACAACGTGTACGTCGTGTGCGAAAAGACCGACGGCGAACGGTACATGCTCGTCGCCACGCGATGGCAAGGGCGAAACGTCTCCGTGTTCGTCAACCGCTCCTTTCGCATGTTCGAGAGTCGCTTGAACCTACCTAAAAACGCGTACGACGGCACCATATTAGACGGCGAATTGTGCGACGGGGGGATGTACATGGCCTACGACGCCATCGTCGTGTGCGGGCAACCCATCGGACACATGCACTTCATCGACCGCTACGCCGTCATGGAACAGTGCATCAAGCGGATCATCGCGATGAAATCCGACCCGTACAGGGTGCGTCTGAAGATTTTCCACACACTAGACGACTTCGAGACGTTTCAGAGGGACCACCTTCCCACCGTGCAACAGCGCATCGACGGTCTCGTGTTCACGCCGGTGTACGAACCGGTGAAGATGGGCACCCACGAGACGATGTTCAAATGGAAACCACGCGACCATAACACCATAGATTTTCAAATGAAGCGCGATCCCTATCGCCCAGAGGTGTGGCGTCTGTACGTGCAAGAGAAAGGACAACTCGTGTTCGAGACGGCGTTCGAGAAGTACGAAGAACCGTGGTTTAGCGAAGACGCCATCGTGGAGTGTCAGTACATGACGGACGACGTGCCCATGTGGTGGCGTCCATTGAAACTGCGCACGGACAAAACCCATCCGAACAACAGACGGACGTTTTACAGAACATTAGTGAATATAAAAGAGGACATACAAATGTCTGAGTTTAATAATATAGTATGAACAGGATTGCCGTGGACATCGATGAAGTCCTCGTTCCCTTGCTCGACCCACTCGCTCGTTTTCATAGGAAAAAGTTGCCCCAGGCCGTCAAGTACCCGTACGTGTTTCGAGAGATTTTTAAATGCAGCGAAGCTGAATCACAAAAGATGATTCGAGAATTTTACGATTCAAAGGAGTTCATGGAACTTCGACCGCTCAAGGATTCACAGTACGCGCTGTCGAAACTTTCGAAGACCAACGTCCTCTACGCCGTCACGGGGCGACAGGAGTGGGTGCGACGACGCACGGAGGTGTGGCTCCATATGCACTACCCCGGGGTGTTCCACGACTTGGTGCTCACGAACAGCTACACGCTGAACGAAATCCCGAAGTCGTCCGTGTGTCGCGCACTCAACCTCGACGTCATCATCGACGACAACTACGAGATATGCAAGGATTGTTTCGAGAACGGCGTGGACGTCATTAACTTCGTGGGCGACCCGGTGTATCCGTGGTGCTCTGACAAGAATGGCATTAGTATTAAATCATGGAACGAGCTTGTAATTCGATAAATGTACTTTAACCCTATCTCCATCTATTTCTAATTTCACAGAGACCTCCCCGTCTTCGCACTTCGCCGCCCACCACACGTCTATCTCGGGGTTCTCCAATAACACGTCTATCCAGGTCTTATACTTCGGCTGTCGAAACCACTCCGACAGCACGAGCGTGTAGCGCCAGTCCTTCACGTGCGGGTACGCTCGCTTGTAGATTTCTAACTTTGTCGGTGAATTTAAGATTTTCTCGTCTACACTGCCCCCGCCACTTTGGTACTTGCACTCGAGCAGGAGCACCCAATCGTCTTTCACGTACGCACCGTCTGGGTGAAACAAGCGCGCGGAAGGGTCCACCGGGTGCATGTGTTTCACGAAATCGTGTTGTTTCAAAAACCGATACGACCCGATGCGACCACCTTGACCATTGACGTACATGTCGGGATATATGCACGTCTCGAACCTGAGTCCATTTCTATTCGTCAACGCACCCCCTGCCCCCGTGCCTCGATTTGACGAGAACTTCTGTCGTGGTGGCATCTGGTCGTTTACTATGAATGGCACGACGTGCCTTGATATACGAAAGGTCGAAATCTTTAAAATATTCCTTGACGCATGGAACATTTGCATTACTCATGACGAACATTGTTTTGCGCAGTTCTTTAAATAAACTGTCTTGGTCAAACCCCCCTCGTGTGTAATCCTTAAAGGATGTCTTGGTTTCCTGCGCATAGGGTGGGTCCGCGTACACGAAATCACCCACCCCTCGCGCGTGTTCGAGTGCCTCTTTGAAATCACACGCGGTGAACTCGACGTCCTTGATGAGCGCTTGGACAGCTCTCAACTCCTCCAACGTGGGTGGTTTCGGCGTGGTCTTATAGTGGCCGTAGGGAACGTTAAACCCGCGGGGTCCCTCTCGGTAGAGTCCACGGAAACACGTCTTGTTGAGAAAGACGAAGAGTGCAGATTTTTCGATGCACGCCGGTAAAGTGCGAAACCGCTCGCGCTGCTCGTAGTAGAACGCTTCCTTCTCAGGGCCGCTCTGGTCGTAGCGACGAAACAGCTCCACGATCGCGAGGTGAAGGAATTCGGGCGCGTCCTGTACCTGCTTATACAGGGCCACGAGATGGGGGTTGTTATCACTCGCGCGCACGCGTCGAATGCGAATCTCGGGATGGGCCAGGACGGCGAAGAGGACCGAGCCCCCACCCACGAACGGTTCGTGGTAGGTGTCGATGTCGCGAGGGAACGTGGCGAGGACCTGGTCCATGATTTGTGTTTTACCACCGACCCATTTGAGAAAGGGTTTCATGCTATGTACCTAAGTATATATATTTAAACTTTAATTCATCACGTGCTAAAAACAAGCAATATCGCCTTTTCTAGAATATCATCTCTACAGTATGGACACTTCCTTCGTTGCAAAAATGCCGGCGTCGAATAACAAGTCGCGCATACACTGTGGGTGCAGTTGAACACGACGGGTCGTCGATAACCGACCTTTGTGTGGTTTTCTTGACAAATACCACACGACCAGTTGAGACCGTCTTCTGGTCCAGCTTCGACGTCCATGCCCTGCGTTATTGGCGTGAGCTCTTCAGCTTGGGTGTGGTCGTACACCACCTCGTTCTGCTCGTCCAGTATACATTGCAGTGCGTACTTCAGGCGAGACACATTCCACCCAGAACGCTGGGCCTTCTGCTTCCAACTCTGGAGTGCGCTTTTACATGTGGCGCATGAGCCGTGTCGGGAACATAACTGCCAGTGTCGTCGGGGGGGCATGTCGAGACGATGACGAACTAATTTACACAATATCACTGGAGGTGATTTCTTACATAAATGAGAAAATAGAACCCACCGGCGCGTGGAAGCTCCACGGCTTCCACGAACCCGTCGTTCTTGTAGTACCATTGCTCTCGGTGTCGGGTGAAGGCGACGTAGTGCCCGTCCCACTGAATGCCGACGTGCGCGGCCGCGGCGACGAGGTGATACTTCATGCCACCTATGTCGATGTATTCCGCGAGACTGATGAAACTCTTCTTATCGAAACTCACCATGAACACGTGCGGGAGGGCGGTGAACACGTTCCGCGTCGTCGCCACGTGATGGGTCTTCCCGGCGTCGTCCACGTAATCCGTCAGGGTGTTCCATTGTAAGCTTTCTTTGAACATCGTCTCGAAATCTTTGCCGACGATGGAACACACGAGGTGGACGCTGAAATCTTCTTCGCGCGTCGTCTTACCCCCGGGGTAGATGGTCTCTTGCATTTTTTTACCATAAAACATGGGTTTCAGTTCGGGCACGGATTGTTCCAGAATGTCTATGACGCACAGGATGGTTTCTTGCACGTCGTGTTGCGCGCCTTCTGTGAAACGTGGGAATCGTCGTCGGAACATGTCGAGCAGCGAACGCACGTCCAGTGGTTTTCCCACGTCTTCCGCGTACCAGAAACGCGACACGAAGTTGGCGTACGCCCGCGTGAATTCACAAGAGCCATCGTATCCATGGCGGATGAAATGGTTCGACAATGGTGGAATTTGTAATAAACATTGTAGGGAAGTGTTGAAATAACATGTGTTTCCAATGTTCACCAACCCTCGCATGGTAGTAATTTATTAAAGAAGACAACCTTTTATACTACGAAACAAAGATGGACATTCAGAAGATCGTCGATAAGACCCTACCCCTCTTCGACCGCCACAACGACGAAGAACACGTCGAAGTCGAGATACGTCTGGGGAAGTTTAACGGTGCATTTTTCGACACCAACGTGGGTAAAAAAAGTTTCGACGCAATCTTGGCCGGTCTCCAGCAGTACGACGGGTGGGAAGACGTGCGCACGAGCGTGTGCGACGTCTTCTATCACGACGCCGGGGGGATTCGTCTGTCCGTGGCCGAACACACGGGTGAACACACCATGGTTCAAAAACAAAAACTCGTCACCGAGAATTTTCAAGAATTTTCCGCACCTTTGGACGTGCGTTTCAGCATCGCGAGGGAGGTGCCGGTCACGGGGGAATACGAGATGGACAGGAAACGCACCAAGCATCGCCAAAGCTTCGTGCGAAAGAACGTGTCCATAGACATGACTGTATCGAGTGGTGATGCGGTGGACAAGGACGCCGAGGACCCGAATCACTACCAGATAGAGTTGGAAATCGTGGACCCTGGGAAGGTAGGGTGCCAAGAGGAATTCTATAATATTTTATGGAAAATTAACGACCTTTTCAAGCTTTTACCATCTTAGTGTTGTAACGACGCGCCGTCATGTTTTCATACTTTTTAACGATGTTCGCCACTTTGTCGAGTTCGTTCTTCTTGTTTTCGTAAACCTTTTTGTTGTGCTTATTGATGGCCTCGTTCTCTTTCTTCATCGTCGTCTTGTTTCGCTCGACCACCTTTTCGACCTTGTCGCCCTTCTTCATGCCCAAGGCGCGCATAGCCTTTTTCACAGTCTTCGGTGTTTTCATTATACGGTGAACTGAGAAAAAAATCTGATGACTACAGTAAATGCTCTTCTATCTCTTCGCCCTCGTGGTGCTCTACATGAGCATCACGGCGAAGAAGGAAACTTTACCACACACCCCGTCCCATCTCGTGTACGAGCGCATGGTGGACAACGGCGACGACGCCGTGTTGTTTCTGGAGATGGAAACCGCGCTCATCGAGGCCGACTCCGTGGGACGCGCCGTCGAAATTTCCTTGGCCATCAAAGAGCGGTTCCCTGACTACGAGTTCGGGTACCACACCGAAATGATTAAAGCAACTTCGCGCGACGTGCATGGAGTTGGTTCATCGTGAGTCGGTTCATCCGTGGGTCGTCCCATAATCGAATGTACCGCAACAACTCACGCTTCACGAGGTCGTTCGTCGGATTGTTTCGCCGCGACGTGAGCCACGCGAGGGTTTCCTGTTCCACGGCTTTACGCATCGCAGGACGCACGACGCTCTTCACGTACGCCTTCACGAGTTCGCGTTGTTTGGCGTACTTCGCCACGTTCACGTTCGGTGCTAAGTTTATGTTTTTGAGCGAACGCACGTTCACGTTCTTCACTTTGATGGCCACGTTTTCTACCACATTTTTCGTGATGGCTGCGCGATTCTTCAATCGACGACGAATGAATGCGCGCGTGTTCGCGTCGTATTTGTTCAGGTACACCTTAAATTTTCGTTCACGCGCGACGTCCTTGACGAGTCTCAGCACTTCACCCTTGAACGGCACACCTTTTTTATTCGTCTTTACGTTTTTCATCGCTTTTTGAACCAGACGCACGTCCGCGTTCACGTTCCGCCCAGTCCTGAATTCATCGCCGTACGCATTTTTCATCATATTTCGCAGCGCGTTTGTGTCGATGCCCCTCTTCTTCAGGAGCGCGGTGTTCCCGTTGTTGCGCCTGGTGGTGTTCTCTGATTCGAGGAACAAGTTCGCGTTCTTGTCGAAGATGGCTTGACAGAGGTCCTTCTTCTTCCACGTCTTCTTGGCGAAGATGCCCATGGCCTTTGCGATTTTCTTGAGGTCGTCCGTGCTGTACTTTGAGCACATCTTGTCATTCAACAACACGTTCGTGGTGTTTCGAAGCTTTTGAATGCGTGGCACGCGAACGCGCACGGGTTCTTCGGGCGCACTCGTTTCTTTCGATTGTGCAAAGGTGGGTGTGCGCGCGATGAGTCCCCTCGCGTCCATGCGCTCGACGAATTTCACCGCCACCAAGTACGCGCGCTGAATCTCTTCCACGGATTTTTTATGCAACGTCACGAATCCATTCATCGTCACGCTGTCGATGGTTTCGCCTTCGTACTCGATGTTTCGCACGTCGGCCGCTTTGAGTTCGGGTTCGAAGAAGTGGCTCACTTTGTTGGCGTACAGTGCTCGGGACAAGTCTTGCGCCTTCACGGTGCCTCGAAACTGGAACACGCCGTCCAGGGACGCGTATTTCAATTTCAAACTATCCACGGCACCGAGCGCGTATTTCTTCGTCAAGTACTTCGCGACGTACAAAGGGGTTTTCGGGTCGTTGTCCACGCACCCACCTTGTAGGACCATCTTGTCCTTGTACAGGCGGGCGATGATCGTCTTCCTCCCCTTGACGACGACGCGGAACTCCACGAAACTCCACGACAGGTTTTTCAACTGCGCCGTGTCGTAGTTTTGGTGGGTCTTGAATCCGTACAAGTTCGTGTGCGTCACGGCTTTTTGAAATTGCCCATGGTATCCGGAAATTTCCTGAACATCGTAGTTCCCCTCTTTCCGTGAGGGCTTCGTTTGACGCACGAACGCGAGCACGTCGGGGCGCAAGACGGGGCCGACTTCCGCGATGAAGTTCGTGTACCGGAGGGGCGACGTGAGCGGTGGCGCGGCGGGGCTCACGGGTGCGGCGGCGCTCACGGGTGCGGCCACGGTCGTGGTGGGCGCCATGTCGACCTTTACGTTTGAGTTTTTAAGAAACGCCTTGAGTTGGGGTGGGGTCATTAATATATGTAAAGATATTTTATTCAAAAACAAGTTCTTCCTGAATGACATCTAAACCGTGAATGAACTTTTGATTGTTGTACATGCGACCGCGATAGGTGAGAGAAGTCGTCGACACGGTGATGTCTCGCTGACTGAACGCACCCGCGTAGCTGTCTTCGTTGAACCTGGGCTTGCCCAAGTTGTTCATCTGGCAGTGCTGATTGAACGCGGCCAAGAAAATACTCTGAGGCACGAACAAGTCCTTGCCGAACTGCACGCTCGTGTCTTCTAAGAAGTGGTGAATCGTCGACGTCATCTTCGCGACTTCCTTCTGCACACTCTTGAAATATTCAGGCACGACGTTCCAGATGTCTTTGTCGGAGTACTTCGCCGAGTATTCCAGATACGCGCGAACGCACTTCAGGAGGATGGCGGGCAACTCCTCCTCCAACTTCTGATCTAGGTGCGGGTCCGCTTCTCTCACTTGGCGACGGAAGTTCCAGGGCAGGATGCGTCGCAGGACAGACCCGGAGTTGTCCTTCCACGACGGGACTTCGTTACCGCCGAGAACCCCTGGCGTGCTCCACTGTATGCTGATGGCGTTCTGGTGCTTCACCGCGATCGACACGTCTTCGCCGGAAACGAGGGATTGGAACTCCGCCTGCTCCAGGGACAGGTCCCCCTTCACCTCGGGCGCGATGAACATGAACGAGTCGTAGATGGAAGACAGACCGAACTTCTTTTCGATGTTGTTCGAAAGCGTGCGGACGTCGTTGCTCTCGTAGAACTTTCGAAACACTTTGGTGATGACCGTGGACTTCCCCGACCGCGCGATGCCCTTGAAAAACGGAATGACTTGCCACCCGTCCAACTCCCCGACGTCGAAACACAGACGACCACCCATGACGTACGCCCACCGAGACACGTCTTCGTCAAACTTTTGATAGTCAAAAATACTCTGAAAATGCGGCGTCGGGATGTCCCACCAGTCCTCGACGTAGTTGTAGTCGTCGAAGAATTGGTCGAAGAACTTACAACTCACCAGGGTCGGGTCCAGGGAACGAAACTGCTTACTGTCGTACGGGTAAAAGCGACACGCGTATTTGCCCTCCTTCGGCTGCCACTCTTTGCCGATGAACAGACCGTTCTTAAAACTCCACACGTGACGGTCTTTAATGATTTCAGGGAACTGACTGTCTATGCAGTTCGAGAGGTAATTGATGACCTCTCTCGCCGTGTTCCCACGGGACGTGATGTCTTTCCAGAAATCAAAATTAACCTCCTTCTCCGCGAACTCGTAGACGAACTCAGGAATGGCGCACACCTGCTTCCACGAACGCGTGTACGCACCCTCTGAAATTCTTTGGACGTAGCACTCCCCTTTATATCGACGCATGTGTTTCTTATAGGCCTCGTCCAGGCAGGCCACGATCGCGCGTTGAAACGGCGTCATCTCCCCCAGGCGCGTCTCGTCCATTGGCGTCGCGTCGAAGTACTCAGGGTCTGAATTCATCTTGTCCGGCATCTCTCGCGGATTCTTTATCCTTTGCATCGTGTTCAGGTGCAGGCGAACGTTCTTAAACGCCTCCGACACTTGTTTGATGAGTCTACACACGCGCTCGGCCGCGGTGAGGTTGACGCTCTCGTTTTCTACGTAATCCGCCATGTCCAACGCTTTCACTCGCGAACCAATGTTTTTCAGAACCTTTATTTCCCTATCTCTTTTACCATCAACGGATTTAATATCAATGCTCGTAGGAAATCCACTCGCTCTTTCGGACGGATCGAAAAATTGATCGTATCCCAGGCGGACACATTTTGTCATCATGTCTTTACCCGCAGTCTCACCGAGGTACCAATTTTCTTCCATCAGTCCAAGGATGCGTAAAATCTGCTCACTCGAGAGAGTCACGATTTGATTTCGTAAGAGCTCCATTTCCGAAGCCCCCGTGTCGGGGTCTCTCTCTATGTAATGTGTGGCATTCATGGCAGTCGTTCGGTCTGAATAATTAATGCTGAGAATTTTTAAGCCAGTTTCGATAAAATTTTTATGAGGATTTTGTTTTGCATCTCAAGTTGGTCTCCGATGTGCAACAGGGCCGTGCACACGGTGTCCCCGTCTGGGGTCGCGAGCGTCGACGCCAGGATTTCCGCCGACCCACCTTCTTCAGGCGCGAAGTCGTCCATGTCCATGTCGATGTCCTCCTCGTCAAAGTCTTGCTCTTCTTCGTTCACGATTTCACCGTCTTCGATGTCACTCATGTATACCCCCTGCGGAGAAAACACCAGACGCGTTTTACCGCGGAGCTCAGGGCAAAATTTTTTTCTTAATGTATAGTACAAACAACTCTCATCATGGCCGGTGGTCTTATGCAACTCGTCGCTTATGGATCTCAGGACTTGTACTTGACGGCCAACCCGAAGGTAACTTTCTTCCAGGCCGTCTACAAGCGCCACTCGAACTTCGCGTCCGAAGTCATCGAGCAAACCGTCAACGGCAACCCGGCCGACAACGGTCGCGTCTCGATCACGATCGCCCGCAACGGTGATTTGGTCCAAGACATGTACCTCGAAATGAAGGCGAAGTCCGGCCTCAGCTCTTCCTCCAAGGGCGCCTCGGCCATCTACGCCGCGGAACGCGCCATCAAGGACATCGAAGTCTCCATCGGTGGTCAGCGCATCGACCGCCACTTCCAAAAGTGGTGGCGTCTGTTCGACAACTTGTACCACACCGAAGCCAAGAAGGCTGACTACGCTAAGATGACGTCCAACACCCAAAACGGTGCCATCTATTTGCCGCTCCAGTTCTGGTTCAACCGCCACCCGGGTTTGTCTTTGCCGCTCATCGCGTTGCAGTACCACGAGTGCCGCGTTGACGTCGACTTGAGCTCCGAGTTCTCCCACTACACCGATGGCTCCACGCTCAAGTGCTGGGCGAACTACCACTTCCTCGACACCGAGGAACGCCGCCGATTCGCCTCCAAGAGCCACGAGTACCTCATCGAGCAAGTGCAACACACTGGCTCCGATGCGGTCAGCGCCACGTCTGTCAAGAACGTCCGCCTCTCCTTCAACCACCCGGTCAAGGAGTTGGTGTTCGCGTTCGGCAACGGCTCCGTCTCCAACGCCTCCCTCTGGAACTTCACGTCCAACTTGGAGGAAAATGCCGTCGTCCTCGAATCCGACGTTCGCGCGGTCGGTGCCACCTCTAACATCTTCGTTCCGGTCACCTACGCCACGGGTGCGCCGCTCATCGCCGCCGGTGCGGAATACTCCGAATCCACGGTGTGCGAAGACGGTGCGGTCGCGGCCGACCGCGCTGTTGGTCCGTTGTCCGAGTTCAAGCTCGTGTTGAACGGCCAAGACCGCATGAAGGCGCAAGGTGGTAAGTACTTCAACCAAGTGCAACCGTACACCTACCACACCGGCTCCCCGATGCCGGGTGTGTACGCGTACTCCTTCGCGCTCAAGCCGGAAGATCACCAACCGTCCGGTACGTGCAACTTCTCGCGCATTGACAACGCGCAAGTGTCCGTCACGCTCAAGTCGGGCGCGACGTCCTCGGAAACCATGCACCTCTTCGCGACGAACTACAACGTTCTCCGCGTGCAATCCGGTATGGGCGGTCTCGCGTTCTCCAACTAAGCTTTTTTCAGCGTAAATATTTAAAAAAAATCACAAATATTAACATTTTCATCATAAATCTTAATATTTGTTTAGCTTTCTTTTGTTTAATTAAATCCCCTTCGGTTTACAGCACGAGTACTCGTACCTACCCTTCGTGGTGTCATCCGGGTTCGTCTTGAAGCGCACGGACGTCAGGACTTTCTGGTCGTCGTCGCACTCGATGACGTGCGCCACGATGTCCGCCACGTCCCTGTAATCGGAAGTTTTATCCTCGCACGTGTTCTCGTCCACCATACCACCACTGCACATGTAGCGCACGGATACCTGGGTGTCATTGGACGATGGGCGGAACCTGTACCCTTGCAGTCCTTTGAAACCGCAGTCCATGCGATGCGCGGACATGTCTTTCATGTAGACCCCAGACTTCGCGTCTTCGATGTTGTCCCGAACGTACCCAGCGCTGTTCATGTCATCCATGTTGAACATGCACTTGTAGTCGTGCGCGTAGATTTCTTCGTTCTCTTTCTTACGAATGCTTAACCCAGTGAGCGCGCTGTTCTCACCACAGTCCACCTCAGCGTCGTATAGGTCGTTCTTGTATGCGTTGCTCAGCGCACTTCGCATGTACGTCTTGTCGGGCACGACATATTTGTCTAACAACGCCTTTTCGATGATTTGAATCTCATCGAGGTTCAGTTCACGAGAGTATACTAAGATTTCACCGATGGCAAAGTTCGATTCCAAACCCGACTTGGTGTTCACGCCCACGTTTTCGGGCAAACCTTGGTCGTGATGCAACCCACTCAACCGGATGCCGTTCGCGCGGTACAAGTTTCTCTGGTCGCACGACACCACCCACTCATCGCCGTAGTGGTCGATGTCTTCAGTCATGGTGTCGTCGTGTTTGGCCACGCCCGACTTGCCGTCGTTGTGCCCCGAATACCAGTCACCTTGACTGCTGGTGAAGATGCGTTCCTTGACGTCGCCGCTGTATTTGGCCACGGTGAAGAGGGTGTAGCGCCGGTCGAACAGCTGACTCGTGGGGAGGGTAAATTTCGTGAGCGTGTCCCCGATAACATGGGTCTCGTCGGACGACAAGGTCATCGTGCCGTCGATGTTGAAGGCGTGCGCGTCATCGGTGTCGGTCCACTTTTTCGTCGTCGCGTCGTAGCCACTCGGTACGTACCTCGCCGAAAGGTCGGCGACGTCTGCAATTTTTTCTTCGGGTGTCAACACTTTCGGTGGGTCTGTGCACATCACACCATCCCACACACACGGTGAGATGCACGCGGCTTCCGTGGTGTTCGACGCGCACGTGTTTGAGGTCGGGGTGGTGTCGTTATCACTTTCATCTTTGTCGTAGACGAAAAAATAATA
>Ga0222715_10001585_pt1 | contig 21604 bp, 36 predicted proteins | sample C33_9DmetaG_FD_165056 | JGI IMG/M metagenome (GOLD analysis project Ga0222715, IMG submission 165056) | Estuarine water microbial communities from San Francisco Bay, California, United States - C33_9D | ecosystem: Environmental > Aquatic > Marine > Unclassified | place: USA: California... | reverse complement strand
TAGAAGCTCAAGCATACGCTAAAAAACACAAAATAAATGAATGATCTAATATTTTATAGTCATGTAGATTGTATTTATCGGCTCGCTATTTATTATGTAATTTTTGGAGGATGGTTATTTGTATAAAAATTTATTATTAACTTTAATATTTTTAATTTGCTTATATGAAAAAGAATATTTGCTTGGTATTTTTATTATTGGGTTTATTAACAGCATGTTCCCAAAAGCATAATATACATGATCCGTTGCCAACATATTGGCAAATGAAGCTTAAACAAAAAGATCATAACACTATTGATCATCAGTTGCAAAAAAAACTTAATGACATAGAAGAAGAAATAAATAAATTAAAAAATCCTGATTGGAATAATTATGTTCATGCTATTTATGGTAATATCCAAGAAATCAGGAATCAGCCAGTAATACCAAGGGAAACTTCAGCGCCAGACGATATTTAATCATGAATGTAGATATTTTTTCAGACGGCAAATTACAATTCGATAAGCCAAAAGCTGAACCTAAACCTTACGGCGTTTATCTTGGTAGAAAGCACAAATATTTAAACCGTGGCCAAACAGGAATGGCATTATGGAATCATAAGTGGGAGCTTGAATTCTTTCCAGATGGAGAAGAACACGGAATCAAGTTTAAAATAAATAAAAAAGATTTTTGGTTTGTTGATAGAAGGCAGTATTGTAACTGATGTGTTTTAATCCATATATAGATGATTCAGAGCTTAAGAAAAAAGTGAAACTTTCTGAAATAATATTCGCTTTTATATTCGCAATTAGTTTTGTATTTTTAATTCTTACCACCTTAACTGTCAGGGAGCAGCAAAAAAAACTTTACGAACTAGAGCAACGCATATATTATATAGAGGACGTAGTTAGCTTATGGATATATGGCCCCATAAATACAGACGATAAACAAGTAGATTTCGACAATTATTAATATGAGCAGGAGGAAAATTGATTTACATTTAAATATGTATAAAAAAATAAAGGATAATGCTCCTGAATTTCCTCCATTTACTTGCCCATACATTGACAGCATTATTCTTGAATTAGAAGAATTAAGAAGTCAAAACGATCAATTAAGAGAATGCGCTGAATTCTGGAAAAACCAGACAAAAAAGCTTTGTAAAGAAATATTAGAGCTAAATACCCACATAACAGAGCTAGAAGAAGAAGACTTATGAAATATTTATTATTATTTTTAATCGGCGCATTAACTATTAATGCTGAAACATATACTATTCAGTGGCAGCACAATGATCAAGTAAATAATTATTCTATGGATGTTGGCTGTATTGAAACTGGATTTTCATCAATGAAAAGGTTCAGCGGAGATAAAAATTGGTTTGATGTTGAGTTATCTGCTGGTTTATCATATCGAATTGTATTACATGCTTATGGCAAAGATGGATCAAGAGCTGAATCAAATGTATTAATAATTAAAACTTTAAAAGAAAAACCTACACCTAAATTAAAATCACCTGAAATTAAAGCCATTAAACGGGATTAAAATGGAAGAAAATGAGGATTGGCGTGGATGTGGCACCCAAGAACCTTGGGATGAGGTTGTTTTAACTGATGAAAGATTTGTTTTACAGCTTGATATTCGAGAATTAGGGACTATGTTAACTATGCTTGGTTCTAATCTAGCAGTATCTAATATAGATGATACAAAAGAAAAATCTATTAAGCTAGTAGAAAAATTCATCGAAAAATGGAAATACATCGAAAAATGAATGAATGGCCCGAAATAATTAAAGAAGAACTGTCTTATATAAATGAACAGGCATTATTTGCTGATGGCTTTGATGAAGCTCTATTAGGAATTGATGCTGTAGATTATATTGCAGTCTATGATGCAGAGAAATGCATAGATATCCTCATGAAGACCTCTGACATGACCCGTGAGGAAGCGGAAGAGTTTTTTGAGTATAATACCCTAGGGGCCTATGTAGGCGAGTATACGCCTCGATTTGTAAGAGTCTTTAACAGATTATGATTGATTTCTTATATACATTAAGCACTGGAGAACAAATAATCTTAAAAGTTGATAAAATAATTGATGGATGGGGGTATTGGGAACACACTACCAACTGTGGCAATTTAAAGCAAATTCCAGTCATTCGTAAAAATAATATTAAAAATTCTAAACATTACTATAGAAGTAAATACGATTCTGAAACACATTTTCTTTATAAGTGTTGGCAAAATATGAAAAGGAGGTGCCAAAACCCTAAATTTGCGAAATATAAATATTATGGAGCAAGAGGAGTTAAGGTTTGCGAAGAATGGTTAATTTTTGATAATTTTGTTAATTGGTCTTTAAAGAATGGCTATCACCCAAGTTTAGTGATAAGCAGAAATGGAGATCAAGGGGATTACACTCCAGATAATTGTTGTTTTAAGACTTTTCCTGAAAATCAGGAAGAACAAATAGAACGTAGAAGAAAACCTGTATGCAAAATACGCCCCGACTCTCATAAAATCTTAAAGATATATAACAGTGCCTATGAGACAGAAATAGACGGATTTTATAATAGCAGTGTCCATAAAGCCGCTAAAGGAAAAATACTTATTCATAAAGGATTTAAATGGGCTTACCTAAAAGATTTATCTGAAGAACAAAAATCAAGTTTAAATAATATACAATGAACATTATATTAGCTATTGTATTAAATAGTATTGAAATCAACTATGCTTGCATTGACCAGCATGTTGACGCTAAGTTTAGGACTTATGAAGAAGCTACTAAATATGCTGAGTATTATAAACCACATCATAACTATCAAATAATTGCTTTCCCGACTTTAAATATAGATGTCAAAAAATAGACACATTTATATTTTCAAAGTTGAGAGAGAATTAAAATTGCCAGAAAATGAAATGAGCGATTTCCTGTGGTACAATTTCTTCCAACCCACAGCGAGACAAATACTGAATTATTGGATAGATGATTTTCAGAATTATTATTACCACGATAAAGAATTATTCCATGATATTTGTAGCCAGCTTCATTATAATGAACAAGCGCTAGAAGATGTTATTAATTCACTTATCTTATACATCACTCAACAAGTAGATATGATATCAAAAGGTGAATATTCATATATACATTTTATACAACAACCAGCACTCTTCTTCGAAATAAAAAAGCTAATAGAAAATACCCTAGAAGAGTATAATTAATAATATTTCGCCGCCATCTTATTAAATATTCATGATTTTACAATATCACTTCTTCAATATCGTTACAGATGTATTAAATATTAGTGTAATTTGATTAAATATTGTTTACCATCATGTATCGTGAATTTCTAGCCATTTTATCAGTTTTATTACTTGGTTCTAGCTGTATTTCTCTATTATATCTACTATACCTCATCATAGCCAAATAAACACCAAATATATCACTTTTCCCAATAAATATACATATTTCTATATATATCACATATACAAGACATATACTTATACATAATAACAATATAATAAGATATAACAATAAATAAGAATAGATAAATAAGTAGTAAGAAATTTACGTACCACTTCTTCTTTAATAAATAATAAGAAGAGAATAAATATTAAATAATATGAAATCTCATAAAATGATGTTGTTTATACACAAGTATGGAATGTATTATTCTGTGTTTTTGTATATGGCTGTAGTGCTTAATGCAGGAATATATCCAAATAATATAGATTTTTGGATGATTTTATTTTGTTTTTGTTTGAGTGTGTATTTTGTTTTCCATAAGGGGATGGTCTATGCAATAGGCAAGCAAAATGAATTTGAAATATTCAAACAAGAAATGATTAAAGCTATAGCTGATAAAACATATAAAGAAATGAATAAAAAAAATGAAGATGAAGATAGTAAATTAAACTAGCGCCAAACTAGCGACAAAACTAGCGACAAAATGGGATTTCGCCACACTTTTAAAATTTTTATAACTAGTTCAAAAACATAAAAAAAAATGGGATAGCGCCACACTTTTGCTAAATTAGACATTATTAGCTGCCGCCTTATAATATATTATTAAAAATAAAGCAGGATATATATACATAATAAGTAATAAAGCATTTGATGGTTATTACAAGATAGGTATTACGCAAGACATTAAAAAGAGATTGCGCACATATCAAACTTCTTCTCCATATAGAGATTATAAGATAGAATATTATATCTATCATCCAGACTGCCGCGCCGCCGAAAAACAAATACACGAAATGATGAAGTATTTTGCGCTTAATAAACGAAACGAATGGTTTGAAATAAATCTAGATATAGCTAAAGTAAGATTAGATGAAACACTAGATAATATTGAATAAATAATCGCGTAATATTTAATATTAATATTTAATACATTTAATTAATATTTGAGGCTTTTTAATATATTTTAAATACTTTTGTTTATATTTGTTGTTTTTTCTGTAATAGATATATATGACATTTAAACAGCAAGTATTATTAAAGCATGAAGGCGGTATCACCGCGCAGTGGATAAGTTCAGATTTTAGTTGGATGGCAGTAGCCACGTACCAACAAGAAGAAAGAGAAGGAACGAATGTTGATGGAGAAATAGTTAAATATAATAAATGGGTATTAGTAAATTGTAGCGGCCCATGGACTGGCGTCACCCCAGATGGTAAAGAATTAACTATTATACAAGGATATGATAAAATAAGAAATGAAATATCAGGTGAAGCTACATTAATATTAACATGTATTAATGCTACAATAAATGGTGATAATGCTTTAAATACTATATGGAGATCAAATAAAATTGGATTCGAATGAAAAAAAGTCAAATAAAGTGTTGACAAATATGTAGAATCTGATACTCTATCTCTTGTATGACAAATACGCTAGTAAATACGCTAAATAAAATGGGAGGGCGCTTCACGACCCTCGTTGTTAACCGTTCCAAGGGACAAGAGACCTATTGCGCTCGCATCACCAAGGCATCTGAAAAGATGGTATCCTTCTTTGATGTGAATAGCAAGGTTAATCGTCGCGTTGATACTGATCGTATTGTGTTTGCCCGTTCAGGTCAGACCCAATATCGTAAGGCTCGCAAGACTGCAAAGTCAAGTAAGTAATCAGTAAATAATAACGATAAGACACACAACCCACAGGGCAACCTGTGGGTTTTTTGTTTGATTATAAATAAAGCGCGGCCAAATAAATAATAAATACTTATCTAATATCTAATAAATAATATACAAATAATAAATATTGTTTTCTTTTTTATTTTAATGATGTTTGATTATAAATAAAATAAAGCCAAATAATGAACAAATAACACCGTAATACAAATAACCAATATTGAACGCGAAATATACAAATACAAATAAGTAATACTATATATAAGAAAATCTAATTATATAATTAATTTTTATAAGTCATTGATTATCAACAACTTACGTTGGGGCCCCCGCGAGTGTAACTCGTTGAGTATCAACAAGTTACGCGAGCGCGGGTCTAAAATTTTCGAGGTTTGTCAAGAAAAAAAACACAAGACAAGCCAAAAAAAAGGCCCCCTTTCGGGGGCCTTTGTGGTGCGTTTATGCTTGACTAGTTAGCCATTGCAATCTGATTTTGAGTCTCCTGCTCGACCTTGCGACCAATCTCCCTGAGATTCTTGAATCCAGTTGGATTGAATGCTGGCCTTTCATCCAGAGTTTTTGGAGTCGTGAACAGGTGCTTGAAAAAGTCCTGCTTGGCACGGTTGCCAGATCCAAAGTTGCTGGACTCGTTCTGTTTCATGCGGAAACCGTCCTTCTCTTGACCTCCAGAGGATTCATGACTGTAGTAATCAGTCACGGCTGAGAAGGCGTCCAGTAAGGTTTCGCCTTTGTTACCTGCACCAGTTACAAACAAGTTGCCAAGACGCTCAACTGTATTACGAGTGCGGGTGGACATTACCTTATCTTTGCTATCTTTCATGATCCAACCAGTGAAAGCTTCAGAAGCTTCTTCACGATTAACAGGAACAGAGGCGGCAACTTCCATTGCATGTTTGAATTGCTTGGCAACGCCGATGAAGGATTCGATACCCTTCTCCATATTCTCGATACCCTCAATCATGTTTTTAGAGTGGCGAACCTTGAATCGGAAAAGCCCTGACTTGTCCTGCATGGCAGCGTTAAAGCTATTTTGGCAGACAATGCAGATCGAGGTGTTCACGCCGTAAAGCGAAGAACTCATGTCGATGCTATCCAATAGGCAGAAGCGATTCTTGAACTCGCGTTGTCCGACGTAGAACTGATCCATATCAGTGCCGAGAGCTACGGTGATGTAGCGTCGCGCCCGATTCTTGAATGTGCCGACATTCTCAACCTTGGCATCTGTGCCTCCCACTGCATTCTGAACAATATCCCAGAATCGCTCGTTGCTCAAATGTTGGTAACTATCTGGCACGGGTTTACCAGTGAAGTCGCCAGTGTCAGAGCATCGAAGTCCCCAGTATTTGGTTCCATTGAAGTCGGCTTTATTACCGCTGCCATCAAATAGAGGCACTCGCTCAAGCTCGTATGGGAACGCATTCTCAAAAGTAATCTCCTCGACAGTGTTTTTGCTGACCCAGCCAGCACGGGTGGAGATGTAGTGATCGGTGTTTTTGCTTGTATTTTTAGGCATATATTTACTTTCTATTTTGAGTTTGAATTGGTGAATTAACTTACATAAAAAATTTACCACATTAGGGCCTGAGTGCAAACTTTTTCTTCAATTATTTTTCACCCCCCAAGAAACAAGAATCATGCCAACCGAAGGTTGGCATGATGTATGCTGTAGAATTATTCATAAGTTGTTGATTATCAACAAGTTACGCTGCCGGGGGCCCCAACGTAACTCCTTGCAAAGCAAGGAGTTAGGAATTGTCAAGGATATTTTTTTTATTTGCAAACGCGGTTGGCATGGGTTATGTTATGAGGATGAAAGCAAGCGAGGGATTTGCGTCAACAATGGTGTTGGCGTATAGTGAAAAAAAACATGTATATAATGCTTGCAATGGTGGCTGGCTTATGCTTGGCCGCATTTAAAAAAGATCAAGATTAACATTGATCGTTGCACCCCACCCCTTCGCGGGGGTGGGATTTTTTATTGACTTTTTTTTGAATCTGTGGAATATTTATTACATGAACAATACGATTACCTTCACAGTTAAGCAAGCAGTTGAATTTATTGGTGGATTCTCTAAGCCATCAAAAATGCCTTGCCACGGATTTTCAATTCCTGCTAGGCATTGCAAAACAGGCTCCAAGTTGCGGAACGTCAAAGATTCAATCTGTTCTATATGTTATGCTCTTAAAGGGCGTTATGTTTTTAAGAATGTGCAAAATGCTTTAGATCGTCGCTTTGCTAAAATCAAGGATGCCATGTGGGTTCAAGCTATGACTATTGCAATCGGTGGCACAGAGGCAAGCGGATATTTCCGTTGGCATGATAGCGGCGACATTCAGGACGTTGAGCATTTAGATCGTATCGTTCAGGTAGCAAAAAATTTACCACAAATTAAATTTTGGTTGCCTAGCCGTGAGTATAGCATCTTATCGCAATGGAAAAAAGAAAATGGAGATTTTCCTAAAAATTTAACTACTCGTTTGTCAGCTCTTAAAATTGACGGTCCTGCTCCCACTTCTATTGCAAAAAGATTAGGCTTGACAACTTCGGGCGTTTCAAAAGAAGGCTTCACCTGTCCAGCTCCAGATCAAGGGAATAAATGCTTGACATGTCGGGCATGTTGGGATAGCTCAGTCAGCAATATAAATTATAAAAAACATTAACACTTAACCTCCTAACCCCTTGAGTATCAAGGGGTTACGTGGGCCGGGGCCCCAACGTAAGTCGTTGGTTATAAAAGAGTTAACCCCCCTCTCAGTGCCAGAAGAAGTTTCACTGAGAGAGGGGCCACTAGGTTAGCGATAGACGGCTTTTATGCGATTACCGTCTAGGGGTTATGAACTCGACCCTCCCAAAGGCCACCGCAATCCCTATTTCAAAGTGGTGTGGCTTTTATGCAGTTACCACACGGGCGATGAAAATAACCAGTCCAAATTGTAAAGACCGCTGCATTGCCCAAGATAATCAGGCTTGATGTTGAGCCAAGTCCTGTTTTAATTCTTCAAGACTACTATAACACGCTTCGTCATCATAGTCAACATAAAAGTAGTCTTCTACATATTTATGCATTCCAGCTTCATGTCCACGGCCACCAGATTTAATGCATCTCAAGATTTGGTAAGCTTCAAGACCTTCGACTTCTACGTCTTCATACTCTGCAATGTCCCATTCTTCAATGATTTCCTTTTTACCATTAGTTATAGTATAAACTTCACCATAACCTTGTTCCTCTTCCCATTCTACAGTGATGACATGCTTGGGAAACTTGAGACTAAGATGATGAATCCAGTTATAAGGTTCTTCCCACGGAGTTTCAAACCCAACTTCTTCAGTTTCACAGAAAGTTGTTTGAGCATTCCATTTGCACCCCCAATTCTGAACGCACCAATCATACCAATCACCTACACCATACAATTCACGAAATCGCTCTTTGTCTTTTTCAGTCATTGGAATTTGGTGCTGCCCATTACCATATTCCCATTTATTTTCTACAATATCTTTTGCTTGTTCTTGCAGTGACACCGTTGAACCTGTCCAGTAGTCTTTTAGATCAGGTGGGACAGGCATGACAAGCTCGAAGTCCACATCGCCTTTATTATTCGTGATAGCGTTAATCACATCAGAATGTGCAGATAATTTAACGTTAACCCAGTTTGGCATATATTTTAGCAAGTAGGTGGGGGGCAATGCCCCCCACGATTGTTATTTAGACACTATTTCACGACCCATGTGGAGAACTGCTTCCAGTTCTTTTAGGTCACCGATGGAGATACTATCCCCCTTTTTCTTCACCATGTCAAACAATTCTTGAGTCAAACTGTTGACCACATCCTTCAAGAACACATTTGAGTGCTCTTTAGGAATAGACCCCTTATCGAGTCTTTCCTTGAACGATGATTCAATCAGGTTCTCAACTAGAGCGGTGATACTCACATCCTCTATTGAGGACATGACTTTTGCAGCTTCCAGATGCTGACCTTTCAATCTGAAACAAGACCCTTGTTTTGTAGAAGTCGCTTTCAAGGGCAACTGCTTTTGCAAGGGTTGTTTATCGGTGAAAACAATCCTACTCTTGGTCTCAGGGCGTAAAGTTGCCACAGGAGCATAGTAGTGATTGCCGTATTTGCTTAGGACTTTAACTGTCTTAACTGTTCTTTTTGGCATATGTATTTTAGCTTATTGTTCTTACTCTCCTCAGTGAATCGTAGGCTTGGCCGATACGACTCACATTAGATTCATACATGTATAACGCAGTTGATTCTGAAATGCAAGCTTTTTTCATTCTGCTTTTTTCTTGGTCAACCAACTTGTGGGCGTTATTCAGTGCTGATAGAATCACAGATTCTAAAAGCGTGTGGGTTCTCAGATCGAGCTGATTATCGGAATGACTCATATTGACGAATGATTGAATCTTCATTCAGTATCTGAGGTTCCACGGTGTATTGCAAGCCATTTTTTTCCATAGCTCTTGAAAACACACCCCAGTCGCAATCTTCTTCCAAAAAGGCATAACCAGCAGCCTTATATGAGTAATGCGAGATTTTGTCAACTATATTTAGTCGTTGTAGCAATTTGATTGGCACACGCAGCCAACCGTGACCCGGATCTATTGTAGCAATAAGTTTCATATTAGAATTGTGATTTGTTGTAATTGTATTTCAGTAATGCGAGCCTGTCAACTTTTTGTCCTTTAGTGTTTGTCTTTTTTTTGCAGAATTTTTTAAATGCTGCCGCCCACTCTTCCCTAGTTCCCATGTAGCTTTCTTCATCATATGGAGTATGTTGAAAGCCATACTTACTTGTCGCGTAGTCATGAACTTTCTCTGGTCTCCAGTATTTAGAAGTCAAGCTAATTTTAGCTTTTTTTATTCTTGCAAGTTCCGCAGGAACTAAGCTAGTCCAAGGAACTTTGTCTTCGTGTTTTTTACCTTTGCTTTTGAAGTTAATCTTCATGACTCAACTATACGCTGTGAGAATAAGGTGTCAAACTAATATTCTAATATTCTAATAGAATACATAACTCCTTGCGAAGCAAGGAGTTACATTGGGGCCCCCGGCGGCGTAACCCCCTGATAATCAAGGGGTTACGTGATATAGTTTATATTAATTCTCGCATCCTTCAATCAAGTCAATCATTTGATGATTGTCAATAAAGTAAAGATCATGCTCTCTAACTAATTTGTTGAATGGTATGCTATGAAATTCATTGAATGATGAAATCGCCCAAGGAGCCTTCCCGTCCATTCTAATAACAGTATAAACTACAGCGGCATCTTTATCCACGGCAAACAATGTTCCAGCACGTTGAACACTTAACCACTCAGCTAATTCTTGAGAGGTGGAGAATATAACTTTCTGCCCGTGGCTACTAGTATCGTATATTAATTTATTCATATTAATTTTTCTATTTCAAGTTTTTCCATAAAGTCATCTTTATACATGTCGGCCATATCATGGTCGATGCGGCGATTTAATTTATCATTCAAGTAGTCGAACAGACCAATAAGCTCATGAATAGAAAGATCCTCTACCCAATCCATGTAGACAATTTTAGGATCTAGCATTAATGCTCGCCACGCAATCTCTTCCACATAACCTTGCTCCAATAAAACAGATAGTTTTTCTTTTTTCATATTAATCTTTGTAAAGCGAATTGTAGAATAATCCAGAAGATGGATGGTAGTGTAATGCTTGCTCAATGATCATGTAAGCTAACTTTCCCATCAGTATATTGAGTCCCTCAAGGTTAGAATATTCTTTCAATTCCAACTCACGATCATGCAGGTGTGCGTAAACAGATTCGTAAAAATCGGGATCTTCAAATCGAATCATTTCTACTAACCGCCAACATGCCCGATTATCTATCATATAAAGGCTTGCATAGTCGTGAGAACTTCCAAAACCTGATTTGATAGCCTTGGCCAAGTTTTCTATGGTCTGATTGAATTCTGCGAAGGTTTTCATATTAATTCTTGTTCGTCGTAGTAATTCGGGATTTGATCAGTGATGGCATCAAGCATGTTAATGATGCCGTCCAGACTTGCAATCTTTTTTTTAGGAAAAGCGCAATTATCGTAGTTCTCGTAGAGTTCTTCTAAGAACCCAATAAGATCCAGCAAATCACATTTCTGCTCGAATAGCAGTTTTGCATCAATGTTTTCAATGGTGGCGGTGTGTCTCATGTTATTGTGGGCAGAGTTCGCGGAAGATACTTTTCATTTCTTCTGGGGATATTTCGTCTATCTGTTTTTTAGTCTTGGTGGCGACCACCTTCTTTATTTTTAATTCTTGAACTGGTAGATGAGTCGATGTGATTTCTGATACAATGCCTTTTTTAATGCACCGCTTAACAAGAGCTGCGTATTTTTCTTTTGTCATAATTTTTATTCAGCTAACCATTTGGCCTTGATTTTATTTTTGTCATACATTCTGACAAACCTGTTTATCTCATTAGCAAGATCATCTTGATAGACATCTTTATATGCCCTTGCCAAAAGGTCAAGAGCTTTTTCAAATCTTAGTTCGGTAGGTTTTCTGAAGTTATTGCGAAACATGACAACTTCATCAATAGCGCGATGATCCCACTCTCCGTTCATGTATTGAGCTTGGTAACGGATCAACTTTGCGACTTGTTCAATTGTGCATTCGATTGGTTGGAATCCTTTCATTCCATATCCATCAAAAGCAGATATTGATAGATGATCTAGATCGGCGTCTGATTTAGCGATGCGAATCGCTTCGTTCATATCGTGAATGTTCATAAGCAATATTTAATAACAAAATGAGTTGGGAGTCAATAAAAAATAATCAATGTCAAACGATAAATAAGTAAATAATAAATAATAAAAAAAATACGATATAATTAATATCCATAAGTCCTTGAGAATCAAGGACTTACGTTGGGGCCCCCGCCGCTGTAACCTCTTGATAATCAAGAGGTTATGAATTATAATTTACAAAAGGGGCTCAGTCGCCCGTGTCGAAGCGACTCTCGAAGTAAGAGTCAACGTCATCCTCGCGCAGCTCGTTACGCGCCAGCCAGTGGCCGTAACAATCATGGTCGAAGTCGTCGGGGTAGACCTCCTCGCAGGAGGGTTGCCAGTGGTTCAATTCATCGTTCATAAGAATAATCTACTATAAAAAAAGACCTTTGTCAACAAAAAATTTAGTGGGTCGCGCCACATGACAGACAGGTGCGTGGTGCTCGCCAGACTAACTCCTCTGTGCCGTCGGCGTTGTGGCACATCACGCTAGTGCCGATCAGAGCGGCACGGCGAATGGCTGCGTTCAGCCCCCTGCGCGATGCGCTGTAGCGCATGGTGAAACCGGGGATGTAGTAGAATTTCATATTTTCCATGCGTCTAGCATAGCATAAGGGGTAGGACAAAAGCTGTCCAACCCCCAAAAAAGTGAAACTTTTTTTTGGGGTAAGGTTGGCACGGTTCTTGTATTTCACTTTTTGTAAACCGTTGATAATCAACAGGTTATGTCGCGGGGGGCCCCAACGCAACTCTTTGATTACGTTGAGTTTATGAATTATAATTTATATTGTTGTGGGGTTAGGGCTATTTCCCCCAAGCCTTTTTCTAATCGGGGTTTGGTTACCTAGGTTAGGCCCACCTGAAAAATGTTGATGCTCAACGCAAGATGAACCTCTGCCGACAATATTTCTGGTGCGCATCTTTTTCCTTGAATTGTCTTTTTTCTTTTTTGTAATGGCTAATGACGTAGCTTCTGAGTGACTTCGCCTTGGAATACCGAGAATTTTTAAATTTTTATATATTGTGCTCGCACTGGCTTCTATTATTTTTGCAATTGCAGGACAACTCATTTTTTGATTAACATACAGATCTTCTAATTTTACGATATCTAGCTCTTTTGTCAGAGATTCTGTACTAGTCCTCATTTTTACTCCGAGTTGTTTTAGTTTGTTGTAAACGGTCGATCGGGTGATGTTTAGTTTTTTACCTATCTCAGCTGTCTTAGTTTTTTGATTAACATACATGTCTACCATTTTTTCGATATCTATTTGTTTTTCTGAGATTTCTCTACTTACTTGCGCGGATGATTTTATAGTAATATTTTTTTCTTTAAGTCGTTGCTTAATTGTGGAACGATCAGCATCAAGGATTTTCGCTATTCCTGTCAGTGTCATACCTTGATTAACATACATGTCAACAACGAGTTCGATGTCTATATCTAACCTTTTCATGATTAAAAGATACTGTATTTTTTAATCTGACGCAAGAAAAAAAACAGTTATTTTTTTGCCGCGTAAACTATTGCTGTTCAACAAGTTACAAAAGGAGGGGCCCCAACGTAAGTCGCTGACTACGAGGGGTTTACGAATTATAATTTATATAATGTTTTGGGCTGGCGTTGCCAGCCCAAAGGGGGTCAGTCAACCCGTTGGATTTTACCAATGATGCTGCCCTTGGTGAAGGAACGGATGCCATACTGCTGATGCTCCCCGCTGTATTTGTAAGCGGTGAAGAAGTGGGGTTTGTCAACGATAGGACCAGAGGTCACATAAGTGTTGACAGTTCCATCTTGGCGTTTGTAAACGAACGTGTATTTTTCGGTTGGGAATGATTGCATATTATTTTTCGCTTTCTGTTTATTGTTAAAATTAGTATTTGACGGTCCAAGCATGTTTGCTGACTAATTTTGCACGAACTTCGGTCAAAGAGTCAACAACTTTTTTGAGTTCTTCTGCAAAGTATTCGGGACCGAGATCCTTGTATTTGACTAACCCGTTGGCATGAGCCTCAAGGGTTCCAGTGACGGAGGCGAGGTAAGCGGTGATGGCGAACTCGCTGTCTTGTTCGTCGGTGTATTCTTTAATGTTTTCTTTCATACAAGTAATTTAGTGCAATTTTTATTGTTTGTCAAATTTTATTTTACCCAATCTTCGGCGCATTTCACCCAAGCATTTCCGTCAATGATTGTTCTTTCAAACTGTTCTATGACCTGCTCGCGTTTCTGGATCATTTTTTCAGCATACATTTCCATCGCCTGAATCATGAACAATTGGTGCAATGGGCCTTCACTCGCGTATTCGGTGATGATGTCCATATTTGTCATATTGTCGATATTTGTCATATTCAAATTATGGTAAAAAATAGAAAGCATTGCAAGAATTATTTTTGAATTATTTTCGCAACCCGCAGGTCGATTGTTCCCCACTTGCCCTGACTTGGGCCTTCGAGATATTCGCCAGTGACGAAATCACCTTTTTGTGTGCTAGGAAAAATGCGAACCTTCAAACCGTTGAAGGTCATGAGGTTTTTGTTGTTAGTCAACTCTGGATTTATCATTAATGTTTTCATGCTATAAGCATAGCATACACCCTAGGACAAAAGCTGTCCAACCCCAAAAAAAGTGAAAAAAAGTTTTTTGAAAAAAAGTCTTGACATCGCATAAGTCGTTGGTAATCAAGAGGTTACGTTGGGGCCCCCCATCGCGTAACTTATTGATATAGAACAACTTACAGAATATAATTTATATTATAGAACAAAAAAGGGAGGGAGCCGAAGCTCCCTCCTTGATGCATACATATACAATACACGTAACCAAACAATTACAAACGGTAGAAAATGTGGCGTCCGATTTTGACGGTTGGAGTTTCACCTTTGGCCCAATACGGTGCTTTGATATAGTCAGCATAGTAATGGTTGGCGTTGCCGATCTTGGAGCGATCAATGCGGTGCATATTCTTGGCGAGGTAGATTGCCATTTCTGCTTGCGGGACATCTAGCAGATGATCAAGGTCTGAGATCTTCTTGCCATTCCAGCATGAGAATTGGTATTTAGTTAAACAGACTTTTTCCCATGTCTGCTTGCGGTCGATTGCACGTTGAGCGATGACGGCTGCAACGGCTCCCATTCCTCTATCGCCTTCGCCCCTAGCTTCAGCAAGGATGGTGATTGCAACCACTTGTTGTTCTTTAGTAAGTCCAGACTGTGCGCCCAGTGCCGCGATTGATTGTGATATAAGAAGGACATATAGTGCAATTGTTTTCATACGTATAAGATAACAGGTTTTAAGTAATTGTCAACTATTTTTTATTCATCAAAAGCTTGCTCTGCAACCTTTAAGGCTCCGAGTATGTTATTCAGTTTTTGTAAAGTCGGTAGGTGTGAGGTTTTATAATTTAACGTGTTAATCTTTCGGAGGATTTCATTTATTGACTCAAGTAACACGCCTTTTTTCAATGGGTTTTTAGAGTCTTCAAGGTTAAGTTCTTCAATCTTTTCTGAGATCAGTTGTTTGACTGCCTCTGCCATGTTAAAGTTCCCAGTTTTTGCTATTAAATCAAGAGCTTCCGAATGAGATTTATTCAACCGTAAAGAAGTTGGGTTAAGCCTGTCTCCAGTTTGGAATCTTGGTCTTCTAGTTTTTTTTGTTTTCATGTGTGTAATTTAGTTTAGTTTTTTGGTTTATGCAAGAAAAAGTTTCAATTATTTTTCGCTAGTGCCATCCAACCACGGGCAACACGGATCATTGTTTTATGTCTGCGGATAGCGCGAGCAGGGATTTTGATCTGTTTCGTTTCGTTGTTTTCTTTATCTTTCATACTGAAATTAAACCACAGATCAGAATAAAAAGCAAGAAAAAAATAAAAAAGTTTCAGTCGTAAGTCGTTGACTATCAAGTAGTTACGAGGGCTGGGGCCCCAACGTAAGTCGTTGGTAACCAACGACTTAGCTCAGAGCCAATCCTCGTCGAGGTCTTCTGAGGCTGCGTCGATGACCATTGCGGCCCAGCGGAGTGAGTCGATGGACTCACGGGTTTCGTTGATGGTGATCTCAGCCAGCTTGGTGATGTCTTCGTTGTTCATAAGATAAAGATAACAGATTTTTTAGTAAGTGCAAGAAAAAAGTTCATCTTTTTTTTTAGATCACGCCCAAGCCTGTGAGGTATTCTTTTTCATACTCTGCCCAAACTTCCTTGTGAGCGGGGCTGTAGTTGGAAGCGATGACGAAGCTGTTGATCGTCTTGTAGCCGTAACGACAAGCTTCGATGGAGCCGTTCTCAAAAAACCAGTTAAAGGTCTTGAGTTCGTTGATGTAGGTGTCGAGGTCTTTGATTGCTTCTAACATGTTCTTCATGGTTATAATGTAGCCGAATTTTTTTGGTATTGCAAGAAAAAGTTTTAACTTTTTTTGTTTTTTTTATCGAGAGAGCAAACTGAGTTGGGATAGCAAATTCAATATTCACGCTAGGATTTGATCACATTTCAGGGAAAGCGTCAACAAGAAAATTTGCGATTCCTCCATCATACATTTTATTGACAAGCTTAATTTTTCGGTGAAAGCTGTATTCTGAGATCACATCCCATTCCTCCTCTGTGGTGGCACATTCGCACAGCCAATCTTCGAGTCTGTGATTGAGTTCGTCCATTGTGATTTTGGTGATTGCTGCGCTCATGTTATGCGTCCCAGCTAAAAGGTTTTGCGTCTGCGCTGCGTGTGTAAGGCTTGGCTAGGTGAGCTTTGCGAGCTGCTTCCTTCTCGTTGATTTCTTGTTGGATCAGCGCATCTAGTTCTGCGTTCAGTTCTGCGAACTCTTTCGCGATTTCGTTTTGTGTTCCGTTAACTTTCATACTTATAAGGTAGTCGAATCAGTCAACGATTGCAAGAAAAAGTTTTAATTATTTTTAACCTGCCTACCCTCCCCCCATTACTCAGAGCAGGTGTCGTGCCAAGACTCCCCCCCTTTTTCTAAAATATTTTCGGGATTGACTTTTGCTAAATAGGTGGGGGGACATTTTCTTCAATATGTAATTCATTTCCAGATAAACCAAACCCAACTAAATAAATAAAAACCCATACCCCACCCCCATTTAATAAAAATTACCAAGATAAATAAGAAATCAGTATAAATAAAAAACAAAAAAAAATAAGCGAGCGTTTTGAAATAGGGGAAAAAAGATAAATATTAATTTGACAGCCGCCGACCTATTTGGTATTATATAAGATATGGATTATTTAATGGTATACCTAGACGAGAACCGGGAGAAACGAGCCGCAATTCCTAATGATGAAGGAATATATTACGATTCGGTTGACTTCGAAGAGTATACTGAAGATATGTCTGCAATGGAAGTGGTAGTATTAGAATCGGAAGATTTTTATAATAAAGTTAGAGATCCTGATGCTGAAGGTAAGTTTTTCACATGTAAGTTTGCGGGTAGATATGTATCTAATATGAAAGTGTGTGATACTATAGAAAGTGTTGGATTTACTACGTTTTTCACTACTGTTATAAAAGAGCATATAAGAAATGACGAATGAAGATAGGAGTATTATTTTCTGCATATAACTGTGCTTCTTACATCGACCGATGCTTAGAACCTTGGTTAAAATTAAAAAAAGAATTTAATTTAATATTGGCGGCTACAAATGGTAGATATATTTTATCTCCATACGAAGCTGAAGATATGAAGGGTTCTCATTCTTTATTAAAATTACTAGGTAAAGATCTAGATTTTTTATTACATTCTTGTGGGGAAAATAGATGGACCGAAGAACAGGGGCGTAATTACATGCTTAAATATGTACTAGATCAAGAAGTTGATTTAGTTTGGGTTATAGATTGTGATGAGATATACACTGAAGGGGATATCAGGTCTATACTTTCTTATATAAAGGGTAATCCTAAATATGATTGTTATAATTTGTATTATAAAAATTATTTTATAAAATATCCTTATTGGATTATGGGGTTTAATAAGGCTTCTATATATTGGGCTGATAGAAAAACAGGTATAAAAGGTTTTTATTTTGATTGTGATATTGAATATAATGATGGTACCAAAGTAAGTGACATTAATCGAGCTAATATAGATATTATACCAAAAAATATAGCACATATAGATCATTATTCTTGGATGCAGGGTGATGCGCGGGTTAAAGACAAAATATTTAACCAAGAGATAAAATATAATGGCAAAAAAGGTTGTCGATGTTCTTTTAAGTATGATGAAAAAAATAATTTAACATTTAATGAATTATTTTATGAAGATAGAAATATGCAGCTGCCGTTAATTCACAAAACTTTAATTGATGATTTTTATATATGTGATATAGAGTATGATAGAGTATCTAATGTTATTTATTTTAAAAATATAGTAGATAAAGATTTTTATACTATATCTGTATTTGATTGTGATGATAATTTACTTTATCATTGTAGCGCCGATTTAAAACAAGATTATTTTATAGGTACTACCAAGAATTTAAGCACTGATCCTTATTTTGTTATAGAATTTAAAAAAGAAGATAAAGTTGTAAGAAAAGATGAGCTTCATGTAAATTTTAAAGATTATTAGATATGAATTATTTTATAACACATTGTGATAAAAATTATATAAAATATGCTGAAAGATTATTTAAGTCTTTAGAAAGATACTCTAGTTGTAAAGTTTTATTTTTTTCTGTTGATTTTGATTATGAAAATCGTTTTAAGAATGTAATTAATATTAAATTTGATACTGCTGAAGCTTTTAAGGGCGGCGAAAACGATTTGACCGGTTCTTTTGGCGAAAATTGCAAATCATACCATGTTTTCCTAAAGCCATTACTGGTAAAAAATGTTTTAGAAGGTAAATTATTAAAAATCTGCGATGAAGATAATTTTTGTTATATAGATTCAGATTGTTTTGCGCGGAAATATTGTGATGATATATTTTTAAATGTTGATAGGATAATTAATCATCCGTTATTAACTGTTGCATGTCAGCAGTTTATGATGATGTCTGATGGAAGGGGTAATCCTTTTGTTGATGATGGAGTAGATTTTAATCTATGTTTGGAGGCTCCATTAATGAAAAAATTAAACATAGATGTAAATTTAAGAACTTTTACATATTTGCAGACAGGAGTATTTTTATTTAATAAAAATTGTTATAATTTTGTATGTGAATGGTTTAATTTATGTTTTAGTGATTTAATTATTAACAACTGGCATTATTTAACTCCGTTTCATGAAGAAACAGTTATAAACTGTCTTTTATGGAGAGACGGGGTAAAAGATAATTTGAAGCAGACATTAATAAATGTAATTGAAGGTGGAGAAGATCAATTGCAATTAATGGTTGATAAAATAAATAATCCAGAATTAGAGTTGCAAAGACTCACGGCTTTTTGTACTATTCCGGCGAAACAAGATATTGATAATCTTTATTTTTATCATAGACGAGTAGAGGATTCTGTTTATAATTTTTTAACGAGAGATATGAAGCAATATTTTTTATTGGTGCATTCACCTTCATTAGGAGATACTTTAGCCGCGACTCCTACATTAAGAAAACTTTCTGAATCTTATGGTAGTTTAATTAATGTTATAACTCATAATAAAGAAATTTTCAAAAATAACAAATATGTTTCTAATCTTTATTCTTTCAAAGAGTTTGACCGTATTAGATCAAGCGTGAAAGGTCCTCATGAGGTTTTTGAGACGTTTTTAGACATTGGTAAGAAAAATAGTCATGGAGTAGAGAAAAAACACGCCACAATCGATATTAGACAATTTCATGCTTTAGATTTAGGATTTTGTTTATCAGATAAAGAAATGGAATATGATTTTATTCCAGATGATTATATTGAAATAGAAAGCTTACCTAGAAATTATGTTGTACTGCATGTCGGCTCCACTTGGGCATCAAGGACATATTCGAAAGAAAATTGGCAAAGATTAATTAATTTGTTAAATGAATCTCAGATACCTGTTGTTTTAGTTGGTAAAAATGACAGTGAAGAAGGTTTTTATAATATTGATAAGAAAACAATTAACTTAACAGTTAATTTGGGAGTAGATTTAACGAATCAGTTAACTCTTTCTCAGTGTTGGCATGTTATTGATAGGTCTGAATTTATAATAACAATGGATTCAGGTTTGTTGCATTTAGCTGGTTCGACTGATGCTTATATTGTTCAGCTGGGATCTTCAATTAATAATAAATTAAGAGCTCCATATAGAAATGGATCTCAAAAACATAAGTATAAATATATTAGTGGCCCTTGTGGTTTATTCTGTGCTTCTGATATAAAATACGGAGTAAAAGCTTGGACTACTATTCAGGGTGTTCCCCCTTTAATTAATTGTTTAGAAAATAAAAGTTCTTTTGAGTGTCATCCTGAACCAGAGAAAGTTTATCAGTTTATTGAAACTATTTATAACCAGACGAATAAAGTATTTAAGAAGAAGATATTATTTTTAGCGCCGCATTTATCTACTGGTGGTTCTCCAGAATATTTAAAATGGTTGATTCAACAAAAAATCAATCAGGGTTATAAAGCTGTAGTTGTAGAATATTGTTTATATAGCGCTGACTATGTGGTACAAAGAAATCAAATTGAAAAATTAGTAGGTAAAGATAATTTTTTTAGTTTGGGAACTTTACATAATTCAGATGAGTTCTTCAGAGCTAAATCTCAAGAATTGATAAATTATATTAATTTATTTAGTCCAGATGAAATTCATTTGAATGAAATGGCTGAAGAATTTTCTTTAAAGCCTTTAACTAATGAATTAAAACAGTTTTTATATGATAAAAACAGAAAGTTCAAAGTTTTTGAAACTTGTCATAATTCTACATTTAATTTTGACAATAAAGTTTTGATTCCTGATGAATTTCATTTTTGTTCTCCTTTTCATTTTAAGAAAAGTGAATTTTTAAATGTTCCTAAAAAACTGATAGAAATGGAAATACCTAAAAGAGTTAGACCAGATAGAGTCGAAGCTTTAAAAAGATTAAATTTGCGAGAAGATTGTTTCCATGTATTGAATGTTGGGTTATTCACTAAAGATAAAAATCAAAAATATATATTTGATCTTGCTGAAAAACTACAGCATAAAAATATACAATTTCATTTTGTTGGTAATACTTGTTTTTTTAATGATTGCGGTTTAACAGAGAATCAAAAGAATTTGTCAAATTGTATCATGCACGGAGAAAAAAATAATGTTGCTGATTATATGGCGGCTATGGATTTGTTCGTGTTTCCTTCTTTGCTTGAATTAAATCCAATAGCTCTTAAAGAAGCTATAAGTTGGAACATGAATATATTTTTAAATAATTTAGATGTATATGCAGGTTCTTTTGATAATAATCAGTTAGTTACTTATATAGAAGGTGATAACTTGTTTAATTATCTAAATTCTGATAAAATAGCAAAAATAGATATGGATGTAACCGATAACAACAATATTGACATCTCTTTTAATCAAGAAGCCAAGGTCGAAATTTTAGGATCTCAAAGTTTTAATTATGATGTAAAATTTTTAAATTATAATAATGAGATAGCTTATTCAACACGACTGTCCACAAATATGTGGGCTGCATGTAGTAGTATAGATCGTAGCGGTAAAGTTTTAGTTACTAATTTATCGAATAATAAAACTTTAGAATTTGGTTTTCAAAATGCAAATTTAATTAATGAGTCAGGGTCTTTAGGAGATAGT
>Ga0222715_10001582_pt1 | contig 21643 bp, 26 predicted proteins | sample C33_9DmetaG_FD_165056 | JGI IMG/M metagenome (GOLD analysis project Ga0222715, IMG submission 165056) | Estuarine water microbial communities from San Francisco Bay, California, United States - C33_9D | ecosystem: Environmental > Aquatic > Marine > Unclassified | place: USA: California... | reverse complement strand
TATCGATGGGCAGGATGCCATCGGCATACTTGGTGCGGTGGAATGCCTCACAAGGACCCTTCTCGATAGCAAGGTTGTTAGAAGCAAGCAACAGATAGTATTGGAATGCCTCTGTCAGTCCATGGACCTCACTAAGAGCAGCAGGATCATCATACTTAAATCCAAGTTTGGCTAGGTAATGTGCCAGACCGATGTATCCAATGCCCAAGGAGCGCCTTGCATAGGTGCTACGACGTGCTGCAGCGACGGGGTAGTCCTGATAGTCAATCAACTCATCCAGACCCCTCACAGCGAGGTCACAGAGGTTTTCCAGATCATCTACCCTCTTCAACTTACCGATGTTGATAGCAGACAGAATGCACAGGGCAATCTCACCATCAGCGTCATCGATATGGTTGATGGGATCTGTGGGGAGAGTGATCTCCTGACACAGGTTGGACATGTTTACCTTGTCCTTGAAGGAAGAGTGAGAGTTGCAGTGGTCGATATTCATAAGATAGAGACGACCAGTCTCTGCCCTCTCCTTAAGGATGTCCAGGATCAATTCCTGGGCACCGATTGTCTTACGGGGAATAGATTGGTCTTTCTCGTATTGGGTATAGAGAGAGTCGAAAGCATCAGTGCCAAAAGCATCATATAGACCAGGCACGTCATGAGGACTGAAAAGGGTGACGTTTTCATTCTTGATAAACCGCTCGTAAAACAGTTTACTAATTTGAATTGAGTAGTCAAGCTTACGGACACGATTATCCTCAGTCCCTTTATTATTCTTAAGGACAATAATGTCCTCTATTTCTTGGTGCCAGATGGGGAAGTGGACAGTTGCGCTTCCGCCTCGTATGCCATTTTGAGTGCAGCAGCGGACAGTCGCTTCAAACTTTTTAAGGAAAGGGACAACACCTGTGTGCGCCACTTCTCCACCTCGGATCTTACTGTTGATGCCACGGATTCTGCCTGCGTTGATACCGATTCCCGCCCTTTGTGCAACGTATTGGCCAATTGCCATATCAGAGCTAAAGATAGAATTGAGGGTGTCATCAACATCAACAAGAACACAGCTAGCAAATTGTCGAAGTGGAGTTCGCACTCCTCCCATGATAGGTGTGGGAATGTTGAGGAGGTGCTTGCTGATTGCGTCGTAGTATCGTTTGACATAATCGAGACGGGTCTCCGTAGGATACTGTTGGAATAGAGTGGCAGCAATCATGATATACATTTGCTGTGGAGTCTCATAAAGACGACCACTGCTTCTATCCTGCACGAGGTATTTATCAGTGACCTGGCGAAGACCTGCATAAGTGAAGAGATAGTCACGATCATGATCGATGAAAGCATCAATCTGTGTCCATTCCGCTTCAGTATATGCATTAAGGAGTTGTGCATCATAGACACCCCACTCAACGCATCGAATCAAATGTGTGTAAAGACTAGGAGCATTGTCTGGATGGTCCCCATAGACCTGCTTCCTCAATCCAAACAGAAGCAGACGTGCTGCAACGTATTGATAGTTAGGTGACTCCAGAGTGATCAGATCATTAGCAGATCTGATAAGAATTTCTTGGATGTCTTCTGTCTTAATGCCATCAAAGAATTGGAGATTAGCATTCATCTCCACTTGAGACTCAGATACACCACTCAGCCCACGGCAAGCGTGCTCAACCATAGTATGAATCTTGTCCAGGTCTAGACCCTCAACAAGACCATCTCTCTTGACAACGCTAATCTCACTCATACCTTTTTCCAAAATGTTAGTTTAACTTTTGCTTCCATACCTTGATAGGTATTTTTATTGATCAGGGATCTAACGTCCCTACCTGCCAAGACCATATCATTTAGGTCTTTCTCTTTCACTTCCTTCGGGAAGATGACTACCTTATGTCCTTGCTCGGCGGCTTTAGTAATCTTTGCAACGATCTCTCGGTTTCTCGGTTCATTGTCGAAGACGTATACGAATCGATAATCATAACCGCTGAGGTCAACATCGCTACCACACATAGCAATAGCGTTGGCAAGGAAAGTGGAGTCGAGAGGTCCTTCTGTGACATAAACTTCTTGTGTAGGATCTACTTTGTCCATACCATAGATCTTTGGTTGACTTTTGTCAAATAAGATCGTGACATACCGAAGGTTAGACTTCGGTGCGAGGGACCTCCCTTGGACACCAAACCACTTACCATCAGCATCTATTAGAGGGATGATGATTCGTGGACGGTCATTCTGAAGATTCTCAAAGTAGTTTGGTATCTGACTATTTACCCAACGCTTGAAGCGATCGGTGTAAAAAAGAGAAGCAAACTTATCCTCAGGGATCTGTCTCTTCTCTAGAAATTCTCGGGCAGGGTGTCCACTATTTAGCTCACTGATTGGTGTTAGACCTGATACCTTTTTAGCAAAGTGTGGTCGTGCTTTTATCTCTAGTGGTTTCTCCTTAGGTCTGAGTGGTTTTCGATACCTCTCCAAAAGATATTCTGAGTAGAGATCGGGACTCTGATCCTTCAGAAACTTAGCAACACCCTTAGAGATTCCACAGTTGTGGCACTTGAAGAAGTAGTCACCATCTCTGGGGAAAAAATATCCTCGCGCCTTTGACTTCTGCTTCTGACTATCCCCACAATAAGGGCACCTGAAATTATAGGTGCCCCCTTGGTTCTTGAATCTATCTAGTCGGACGCCTGCCTTCTCGATAAATCTTGCATCGACAAAACTCATACAGGTCGAATGATCTCTACTCCTGGTAGTGTAGCAGACGTTCCAGTAGGAGTCAATTGAAATCCCAGCTGAGGTAGCATCTGTAATACAAAGATGACTGCACTAGCACTCATGGTGACCATCCAGAGCATCTTTTGATTATCGTCTACCTTCTTCTCTAGAGACTCTAACTTCTCTGCAAAATTACTAAACATCTTCTCATCATATTTCTGATGGTCACTGACCATCTTGATGATTGCTTGGTTTGCTTTGTCGCCCTCGTCAAGTCTATTCTCGTGACGCTCCAGGACGATAGCAATCTTATTACTATTCTCGGAGATAGTAGTTACAGCACGCTCTAACTTGTCTAACATCTCCTTGGACAGGTCTTCATAAATATCGAGTTTTGATTCAAGGACCGCAAGTTTTTGCAACCCGAATGCCATGGCTAGTCTGCTCCAAGTGCTTTTTGTCGTTTATCCCAATAAAATTTTATGACTTGGTTAGGATAAAGACGAGTCACTTTGAGTTTCTTGTGGCTCTCGGGGCGATACATTTTCCTCAATTCAATCATAACTTCGGAAGGAGATCTTCCATACAGGACAAACAATTCTTGTCCATCATAACTAACCAGGAAAGGCAGAGCGCCTGCTTCTTTATTGTCATACGACTCACCAATTCCCACGTTAGTAATGACATGACCCTTAGGTTTATACTTCCTCTTCTTGACTTTCTTGCCGAGAAGGGGATCGAATCCTGCGACTGGACCTGTGGCAGCAGCACTACCGCTGAATCCACCAGTCCCTACGCTCATTGTGGGTGCATCTTCATTCATAACTTGGAAAGGATGTCATAAACTTCCATATCTATATCAACCGTCCTGAGAGTGCCTTGATTCAATTCTGGATACCTATCAAGATATATCAAGAAGGTTTTCAGAAGGGACCAGTATTCCCTCTCAAGCTTATACATGAGCAACGGAATGGTTGCATCACCAAAAACATTAAACAATACAATAATATGATTGATAATTAGGTTAGTCCTGAGAGTCCCCGACTTTAAGTATCGTTTGAGTAACCTCTTCAAATACTTAAACTTCTTCATGTCCTCCATAAAATCATCTACAGTAACCGACTGAGGGTTACTGTAGTGTTTTATCGCAAAGAGCAAATGATTCTTTTCCGAAAGACTCTCAAATTGCATACATCATGATTGAGTTGATACTATATGTATCAAGCAAATGCAAGGGACGCTGCGTCAGAGATGACTTCCTCAGCACCAGCAGTGCTGGTGAGTTTTACGCGGAACTTGTAACCATCCCAGTCTGCCTTAGCAGCAGCAGTGAGGGTCAGAGTTGCGGTAGTAGCACCACTGAATACACCAGCGTCGGTGACGTTAGACCAGCGGGTGCCAGAGGGGGTCTGACGCTGCCACTGGAAGTTGACAGTGCCCACATCAGCAGTTGCGGTAACAGCAAATGTTCCAGTGAATGGATCTGATGCAAGCACAACTGTAGCAGGTTGTGCCGAGATTGTAATTACAGATGCAACGTCTGCTGCGATGGTGTCGTCAGCAGCGGTCTCGGTGGTGTCAGCATTGCTGATGAATGCCAGCATCTCTGCCTTGTGACGAGTCTTACCAGATGCATCGGTATAGGTGCGGTATGACCACCAACCAGGACCGTTGATACCACGCTCTTTATTCTCAGAAAGAGCCGCTTCTGTTTCGTCAACGAAGACGATAGTTTCTGTTGCGGAGCCCGCACCATTGCCTCGGGCGAGTCCTGCTTGTGTGATGTTTGCTGCTGCGTCAGTTCTCCCGTATAGAGACATGTTGCTTACTCCAAGTTAGTCAGTGTACCTAATCTTATTTATACAAAGGGGGCATTAAGCCCCCATATATCATCAACCTTCTTCTCTAGAGATCAATGCATCTTTGACTTTCTCAAAGAGCTCGTCGTCTGCGGTTGTCTTAGTCAGTTTAACTGCCTTGCCTACAATCAGCAGGCAAAGTTCGATGAGTTTCTCACCGAGTTCTGCATCATCGGGGATCTTAGCAACAGCGGCATCGACCACCTTATATGCAAGGGGAAGAAGAAAAGAGACCATAATCTGAATCCAATTGGGCTCAGCTATTTATGTCAGAGAGAATTGTAATCCTCGGCACTCAGACCAGACATGTGACGATCGTGGTCTTGAGTTGCTTGGATCATTCTATTTCTGAGACGCTCAGTGATCACCTTCTGTGCTTCACTGGTGTCGATCTGGTCAGCTTCTTCTTTCTTAAACTTACCAGACACTTCACCTTTCTCATAACCTACGCCGTCGCCGTCGTCATCCCACCAACGCTTAGCTTTCTTTTCCTTTGCTTTCTTCTTGGCAGCTTCCTTGAGACTTTCAAGATCAGAAGCAAACTTAGCTCTAATAGATTCTTTCATGAGATCTTCCTTTTTTGGGTTGATAGTGACTCCTTTCTTTTTGACGGTTTTGAGCGTCGTCTTTTCAGATGGGTGTTGCATCACTTATCCCCCATGATTTCCTTGCGCCAATCGTATTTAGACTCTTCGCCCAAACGCTTGGCAACATAACCAGATGCTTTGGCGACGGCACGAGATCCAACGCCAACGACTTTCTTGATTCCTTTCTTAATTTTACTGGCGATACCAGGACCCTTCTTAGAAGAGTCTCCTGATCTCTGAGCAGGAGCAGAGGGTTTCCTAGCAGGGGTGCTACTCGATGTATCGGAGTCGGAATCGGAGTCGGAGTCGCTACCACCAGTGCTAGATCCACTGCTACTTTGTTTTGGTTTTGATGTTTGTGTTGACTTGTAACCATCGCTAGCGGCGCTTGCTGCGTCCTTAGCGAGGTTTTTAGCATGACCTGCTGCCTTGCCTGCCAGTTTAGCACCACCCACGATGCCCTTACGGACGGCACTAGCAGCGGTCTTCAGTGCTGCCTTAAACTTTTCGCGGCGACCACCAGCGGGGGAATCGCTGGAGGAAGACCTCTCGGCTGCTTTCTTCATGGCAGCACCAGTAGCAAGTCTATCCTTGGCTTGGTCACGACGACGTTGGATCTCGCCACGATCCATAACTTCAGTCAGAAGATCCAGTTGATCGATGCACTCAAGTGCCTCGGTCAGCATCTCTTCAGTTTCAATTTCCAACAGTGCTTCGACACAGATGTCATGAAGCTCATCAAATGTGAGGGTATCAAACTCCTCATCCATGATGACGCTCTCAATGAATGCGTCAAACTCTTCTCTATTCAGAGACTTCTTCTCATTAGGTGTCAGAGCACCACGCTGAGCACCTCTTGCTGCTTGCTTTGCCTTCACCTTAGGGTCATCAGACTTGTGACCATAACCATGCAGACCAGGGGAGGAAGAAGTGGTCTTACGGAAGTCACCTCTCTGCTTCCTAGCAAGATCAGATCTCTGCTTAGCAGCTTTGTCATTACCGAAGGTGGGTTTATCTGCAAGTGCAGTTGCTCTATCGGCAGACTTACCACCACCAGTTGACTTGGCAATCTTATTGCGGATTGCAGTCTCATCATGACCACGCTTTGCCATCGCTGTGGCTTCCTTAACGCAGTCATTGACTTCCTTGCCACCCTTCATCTTGGTGCCACGCTTCACATAACCCTTCCAGCATTTTGTGAAACCATTGTCATCAACTCCATCCATCTTCTTCTCCACCATCATCTGATGAAGATCTTCGATGTCAATTCCAACCATCATGTCTTCACGCTGAAGATTGAGACCAATGTCTTCAGGTGCCTTGGCAGTTTTCTTACCGTCTTTACTAACGATCTGATAACGACCGTCAGTCTTACGACCAGTAATCAAATAGGACTCACCCCCAGCACGGATAACTCTACCGACATTTCTGTCGTTGCTATGCTGCGACTTTTTCTTCGCAACATGGTCACGCTCTACAGGGAATCCAGCATACCCTTCAACCACTGGCTCATGGTTGTCGAATACTTCGATGACCTTAGCAGCACCTTCTCTCAAATGTGCTGTGGGCAGGTCGCCCTCAAGTCCATGCTCGATAGCATCCAGGATTCTGCTTTGCTCATAGAAGTTGTACTTCATAAGAGAAGCAGCAACTTTAATCTCTAACGTCATCTTTCTTCTGGTTGGAGTTTAACTATTTATTATTTGATAGTTTTTTGATTCTTACGAAACTCAGAAAACTTCTTGGTTGCTTGTCCAGGAGTCATATTCTGGACTGCAATTCTATATTTATCAGTGCCGACTTTCCACTCATTTCCACTGCCATCATCAGCAGAGAAATTAGACTGGTCTCGGTCGAGCTCTGCCCAAGCAGAGACTACACCACCACCCTCAGTAATTTCAGTAACGTGTTGCAACCATGCACGATGCTCGCCCATATACTGATCCTTAAAGATAATGTAGTTGGGTCCACGATGGACAACCTCTCCACGAATACCACTGTCGTCATGCTCTACTATAGCACCAACTTTGAAGATATGATTAAGCATGTAGTGATCACGGAAGGTAGCGAAGTCCAACTTGGGAGCATACTCCCAAACAGATTCATGGACAGACTCCTTCTTCTTACCCTTCTTGTCGGGTTTGGGGGGAGGAGTCATGCCTGTTAACACGTCCTGCATCAGTGCAGCACTGTGCTTCCTGCTCATCCCTTTGGGCATTCCTGCATGAAAGGATTCGTGGTCCCCTGCTTGTGCGTGGGCTCGCATTTTACTGGCACTAAGATTTTCAATAGGATCATCAGAATCATCAGCACGAGCACCTGCCGACTTAATGTTAATCGACTTGAAGTCATAATGCACACCATTATATTTTTGGGTGAGTTTCTCAAACTCTTTCACACGGTCATCACCCACAACCATAGTCACATGCTGGTGACCCTCGTCATGGAGGTCACGAAGAATGTCAAAGATGTTGCGATGTGCTTCACTGTTTTGAATTGCTTTCTTATGATTGGGGAAGAGTTTCCTCATGTGCCCAACCTTCTGATCAGCGGTCAGCGGATTCTTCTTATGGTCCTGGCTTCTGGAGGGATAGATGCGATAGTTACTGCTGTCACCAGCATGTGCCTTAACAGCATCGAGAAGCTTGCCATGACCAGCATGAGGAGGATTAAACCTACCAAATGTAATAGCGACATGAGTATCCTCAGGTTGATTGGATTTGCTACCCGCCTTACCCTTAGAAGAGGTGGAAGGTTTCTTAGTAGCAGATTGCGCTGCCTCTCTAATGAATTCGATAAATCTCATTTGCCCCAGTCTTTTGCTACCGTGAAGTTTGCCCTAGAAAACTCAAGTCTATCAACAAGTTTCAGTGCTGCACCATCTTGTATAGCCACAAATCCTTCTGGACTTGTAACCTTGTAACCATTCTCGTCTTCCAAGAATGTGCCAATGCCTTCAATTTTTGACAACTTATTTATGATCTGTATCTTTGCTTGAATCAAATTCATGAATCCGCTAAGTGCAGCATACATTTTAGTCTTATTAGTATTTAGGTATTTGAGTGATTGGTCCTTCTTGTCAGTCCAATCCTTCTGGGACTTGGGAGTCTTCTTCTTCTTGATCTCTTGGTTGTATCGATACATAACAAATTCAGTGAATTCCTTTGCCATGCTAGTGCTGCTGCTAGGAATCTTCCCAGACTTAATGACCTGATTAAAATAGATCTTGAAGATAGCAGGAGTGGACACAGTGCCCTTCTCTGCAGCAATGGTATTGAGAAAGTCCTTACCAGTGGCAAGATTCCTTTCTGCAACTGAAATGGTGTTGTTGATCTTGTTTAACTCCGTGCTGGATAGGTTTGCTTTCCCATTCACATTACTAAAGGTTGAAGAGAATACAGCGACCTTCGGGTTACCTTGTAACTTACCGACATCAACCCCAAACCCAGCGGACATTGATTCGATACTGCTTCCAGTGTAATAGGTATGAAACACAATACCCAGGTCAGCATCGGAAACAATCTTCCCCATCTTGGTGTCTGCCTCAACGCAGTATGTGATGGTATTTGGTTTGAATTTGTAGCACCTCTTGCCACCCATAGTAGTTAATGCAGGGGTGCCAGTGAATAGTAGATCCCCCTGTAAGACGCCCTTGATAGGTAGAGTGCTGAGCATCTTCAGGCACAACTTAAGTTTATCCCTGATGGGGTGATCGCCATAAAAGGTATCAATGTCAGCATTGCTATAGCATACCTTAGGATCATTCTTGGCGAAGACAGACTTGGTGCCTACAAAGAATAGATCCAACTCAGGGTCAGTGCCACAGATAATAGCAGGAGCACCATCCCATTTCGTCGTCACCTTGACGTTGCCACCACCCTTACCAGTGGTCAGCATGTCACGGAGAGACTTCAGAAATCGAATTGCATTCTCAGCACCAGAATATCCATTGTTGATGATGTCATCTTCAAGGTGCTCAAGGTGTGTATTCTTTGCCATTACGGTTGAATTCCTACTCGGTCGTTTACGGGTGATGTTTTGTAAGACTTTGCTCTTAGTTTGAATTTGTCTGTGCTTCTAAGTTGATTGTATGCCCTATTCTCCATCTTGAATTCTGGCATACCGTTTCCACCCAGCTTGAATTTGTAGTAGGTGACCTTATTCATGAGGTAATCTACTACGATATTCCTGTATTGGAGAATGCCATCGTCAGATAACTTCTGGATAGCAAGTTGCATAATCAGCGAGACCTGATTGTATTTTGCTTTGCTTTTCCCAGACCCACCCAAGCGAGCATCAGTAAACTGACTGTCCTGATTGAATTTGGGGTAGTAAGTCGTTGCCATATCTGTCCACACAGAAGAGTATTGGTCCATGTGTGCCTCGGTCATGTTGCTGGGTGATGTGTCGGCTGGTATCGCTGTAAGTATATTACTCGGAAACCTGCTGGTGAGGTTGGACTCTTGTGCCAGTAGTCGAATTGCCTTGTAGGTGGACTCCGCCACCAGAGGACGTACACCATCGGATTTGTCGCCCAGTGCCCTCAAAACCTTAGCCTGGATTGTCTTTTCAAACTCAATCATAAAGTCATCCCGACTATTGCTATCCATAAATTCAACCAAGTCCTGAGGTTTGATCACGTTGGTTGTATTGGATAACACCTTAACGGAGAAAGGATACTCCCTATCGTCACCATCCTTAAGCTTAAAGTCAATCAGTGGCTCATTACCTGCCTGAGGAATGAAGACACTAGCATTATTTTTGTTTAGGTTAGGGAATCCAAGTCGTTGCATCTGACTCCCACCACGCTCAAGCACACAAATAGGTGCCATCATCTCACTAAAATCTTTCTGAATATCCTTAATCACTGCGTCGTAAGCAGAGTCGGTGAGGTTTCTATATGCAGTAACCAAGTCCGCCCTATCACCAGTAGAATGGGAATCGCAATACTCAACCAACTCAACTAAGAAAGTCTTGACCACTGTTGGCAACTCACCCCTAATTTCGATTGCTGTCTTGAGTGCCTCTAGATATGCAGGATATGATATCCATCTATCCAATGGAAACCCAGGAAATCTCTGAGGTTTCATATCGAATGTCTGTCCACCAGCACGAGTCTGTGGTTTCTTCAATGCTGTGATGCGGACCCAACCCTCATGAGGATCTCCACAAGATGCCTCACACCAAACAACCTCCAGGAATGTTACTGGAGTGGGTGCGTCAACAGGTTTGATATGGACAATAGAGTTTTTAGGAATAGTTTTTATCTTCCGAGATCCTCTATTGTCAGACCACAAAGGAGTGTTGATCTTGACTTCAGTCTCTACACCCTGCCTGAAAACAGAAACATATCTGTCCCATACGTCTTCTAGTTTTCGTCCTGCCATTAAAAAAGAGGGGCATCTACCCCTCTATTTAGATTAGAGATCACCCTGCTTACGATTCTCTGAGTAATATTCACTGAATTTCTCACCAGGATATCGAGCAGCAAGTTTCAACACGTTGATATAGATGACTTCATCGAGTCGCACACCCAGAGCAATGGCAGCATTCATGGCATACCACATCACATCACCCAACTCTCGGATAAGATGCTCTTCAGTTGCTGCTTCCCAGGGTTTGCCCTGAAACTTCAGCTTCTTAACGATCTCCATAAACTCACCTGCCTCAGCAACCAGACCAGATGCAGCAGTGTCAAGACGCTCAATGTTACATCCTGCCTTCTTCAGGTCACGATAACGTTGAATGAGTGCATCGAAGTCTTTGCTGGGACCGCTGGTGGTCTTATCAACAAATGCCTGATACTTATCGAAGTCGATCTTCAGTGGACCACCTTTGATTTCTTCACCCTCAGACGAAGACTCTGCCCTTTTATCTTTGATCTTCTGCTTGGTGCGATAAGCAGTGTTGAAACGATTGTCATTGTAGACATCATCAGCAGTCTTCGGAGCACTGTCAGCCATTTGCTGAGCAGCAGCTTCCATGTCTTCTTTGGTATCTTGGACACGACTATAACTCTCCTCTGCTGCTTTTTGTGCGTCATCTCCACCACCGAAATCTTCTTCAGCAGAGAATCCCTTGTTGACATTTTTCATAATTATACTTTCAGTTGAGAGAATTTACTTTTGGTTTCTGTTTTGGAGAATGCAAAGCGGTTGACTTCAGTTTCCTCTTCTTGATTCGCATCAAGGATGTCCATCTGAGCAGCCTGATCACAATCATACAGTCTCATCTTCGCCCTGTCAATCCCAATCACAAATCTCTTGTTGACTGTTGGATCGTTGTAGCGATTCTTGAGTTGCTTAACCATGATCTGATTCATGGACTCTAGGTCTTCAGTTGAAATAAGCGCAAACATAAGGTCAGCAGTTGCAGGAAGACCGAAAGACTCGCTAGTATCAGTAAGCTCCACGTCACTGCTGCCGTAACCGCTGCGAGTGGTTTGCGTAGCGGACATGATCGGGACTTTGAATTCCCCTGCAAGACCTCTGAGCTCTTCTGCGATTGCTTTGACATAGGTATAAGAGTTAACGATGTTACCTTTGTAGCGATTAGATGCACAGATGTTTAGATAATCGACAAAGATAATGTCTGGATGGAATCCCTTCTTCAAGGACAACTCATTCAACAAACCTCGGAAGTGACCGACGTGAGCAGATGCAGTTGGATATTCTTTGATGACTAACTGACCTTGAGTCTTCTGAGCAAGTTTCTCCATCTTGCTCGTGTATTTCTGCTTGGTCAATAATGGATCGGATAGGAATTGGATGTTGATGTCCAGGAGGTTCGCGTCAATACGCTCAGCAATCTTCTCTTCTGCCATCTCAAGAGTGATATACAATACGTTGCGTCCCCCGAGCAAGCAGGAAGAAGCCATGTGACACATAAACAGAGATTTACCGACACCTGTACCAGCAAGAGCGATATTAAGAGTCTTATTAGGTAACCCACCCTTGGTAATCTTGTTGAAGAATTCAAGGTCGAAGGGGATCTTTTCTTCTTTACGGTGGTAGAAATCATAACGAGCTTCAGCATCATTTAGATAATCGTGACCAACCGAATCATCAAAGCAAACAGCAAGTGCTTCCTGCATGATGGAAGGGATGGCATCCTGGTTGCGAGTAGCGTCCTGACCATCTGCAATCTTAACAGACTCCATGAGTGCAAGGTAGATTGCTCTTTCCTTGCACCACTTCTCAGTCGTATCCAACAACCATTCATCGTTGTATTCAGTTTTATCCAGACCCTGAAGAATTTCCAGGACCTGTTTCACCATTTCCTCACTCAGATCTCTCTTATTCTCAACCTCAAGGGCAATAGCATTGGGCTCAGGGAGAGTGTCATATTCATCGATAAACGATCTCACTTCACGGAAGATCACCTGATGAGAAATCTGGTCAAAGTATTCATCTTTGATGAAAGGAATAACCTTCCTACAGTAAGTATCATCGAAGATGAGTTTGCTTACTACGATTTCTTCTATTCCAGGCATAGGGGTTATTGATAGTGGAGGTAGGTGCCGATAATGTATTTGTCGTTGCTGATGGGTTTAAGACCAGCGTGGGGATACATCCATGTCGGAGGGAAAAGAAGCACGCTGCCGCGCTTCGGTTTCACTCGGTAGTCTAGCATGGGAAACTCAGTTTCACCACCCTCTTCCACATCATTTAAGTAAAAGAATAAGACAAGGAAACGTCTTGAGGAATCGTGATCACCCACATCGATGTGGGTATCAAACCGATCCTCAGTCTCATGAGAATACTTCTTGAGGCGAATCTGCTCCAGAGCATTCTTCGTTGGCCAAAACTGTGTGCAGTTGAGGTCTTTACCATAGAGGTCAGAGACTTGCTGGATGGCAGTGATTAACTGGTTGTGAATGATACCCCAGTTACCATCATGTCCACCTTCAGCAAGTGCTGTCACATTCAGTTGTGTGAATTGAGGACTGGTCTCACGCTCCCACCTTTCATGGTGAGCAGTGGAATCCTCAAACTGCTTGATGATGTTACGACAAAGGTTATCATCAAGCGCACCTTCGTAAACTCTAATGTAGTCTTTAAGATTCTCCATAACCAAATTCCTTTTGGGCACATTCATCTAGGGCTTGCATTACTTCAGGGGTGAAGTATTTCTCGGGATCTTTGTAAACAGCAGAAGGATAGACAGAAGACTCACCAACCTTAACACGATTTCCAACCTTCTCGAATACTCCGTATTTCTGACCCAATTCTAGTAGTCCATAATACTTATCCAGTCCACGCTGGTCGTAATAAAGACGGGTCTCAACTTCAGAATTCTCCTTGGTTAGACGTGACTTTGCTGCCTTACACTTAATGACGTTACCGACAACCTCGGTCCCATCCTTCTCCTTCTTCTTACTAAGATAGACGATAGTAGATGCAGCATACTTAAGTCCACTACCACCACCCATCTCCTTCATGGGGACATAGGCACCGATAACATCATATGTATGGTTGGTCACGACCATGGGGATGTTTGCTTTGCCAAGTTTCAACGTGAGCACACGAAATGCACCTTTGGTAACTTGGGATTTAGTCATATCTCTAACTTGTTTATCGTTAGAAACATCTTCCATCTCCTTAGATGTGGACAACATACCCAAGGAATCCAACACAAACATCAAAGGTTTACGATTCTCGTCTTTCTGCTCTAGATATTTATCGGCAATCTTACATGCCTGGTGACGAAACTCTTCGATTGTAGCAACAGGGACGATCACCATCCTCTTGGAATCGATACCACGATTCTCGATCATCTGTCTAGAAATCGCGGACTCAGATTCAAAATAAATGACTCCAGCTTCAGGATCAAGGTCGAGGAAATTACGAACGATACTAAGAGCAAAAAAAGTCTTCCCCGTGCTGCTCTCTCCTGCCAAGGCAGTAACCTTATTGGAAGGCAGTCCTCCATAAATGCTACCACTAAGTAGGGCATTAAGTATATAACTACCAGTATCAACGAAAGATTCAATGTCGCCAGCAGCAACCCCGTCACTAGCAAGAGCAGCGTAGTCATTCCCGATCTCTTTAATGATGTCAGTGTAAAAACTTGTCATAAACCTCCTATCTAAACATAAATTCTAGCGTGTTACGTTTCCTGGCAGTCCAACCAATCTGTTTAAGAATGGCACTAAGCGGATCTAGAAACGCTTTTTCAAACTGAGTGTCATAGTCAATGTATTCATCAACTCCAAACTCAGGTGGAAGACCTCTGAAGAATGAGATCACATTCTGGAAGTCTTCATGCTTCCCCGCACGACCTAGTTTATTAGGCGTCTTGAGAAAGATGTATTTAATCTTCTCGCCCTCTTGAATGAGAGGATACTTATTAGCGAGTTTCTTCTTCTTGATCTGATGATTGTAAAGAAGAGCACCCCTAACATGAATGGGACAGTGGTGTCCATAGAGAAGCACGGGGTCATGATACTGACCGATGTTGTTGCAACTACGAGGGAATGAGATCTCATCCAAAGGACGAGTCTTAAAGTCCTTCTCAAACTTAGAAACGAATGACTGTAAATCCTTCTGAGTGCCACTCATAATGATCTTGAGTGCCTCTCGAAGGGCAGTCCTACATGAGGAAGGCGTAGAAGACTTAATTGCTTCGATGCCCATGATCTTAAGTTTGGGCTCATGGTATTGGACACCCTCACTATTCCAAACGTTAAGGATGTAACGTTTCTTCTTTGTCCAGATGCCACGATTAGCGATGTTTTCTCGCTTCATAAACATCTTGTTTTCGTATGCATTCACATACGTTGCTAACTCTTGGTAGGATCGCTCGATGAATGGTTCGATTTGCTTCTGACAAGCAACATCGAGGAATTTAACAATCCTCTCTGTAGAAACATCTTGTGCATCAAATACAGAGCGGACAAGTAGATCAAGACAGAGATAGATGCTGTCAGTATCACTGGCAATAACATAGTCTTTACCTTCAGTTTTGAGTAGTTTGTTTAAGTATCCGTTGATCTTGTTTTCGATCCAACGAATCGAGACTTGACCCGAGAGAGTAATCGCCTCAGCGTTTGCCAGGTTGTAATACCTGAAGTATTGGTTGCCAATGGCACCATAGGCAGAGTTGAGTTGGATCTTCCTTGCCATCTGGATGTTGTTGAATTTGCTAATGCTCTTTTGAAGTGCCAAGGTCTCTGCAGGTGTCTTGGCATTCTCAAGATCTTGCTTAGCGGCAAGCATTCGTTTCTTGTAAATGGTCCTTTCATCGTAAATCTTTTGCATCATTTCGGGGAGAAACCCTTGGATGTCTTTGCGATACTGAGCACCGTTTGCACAGACTGCGTAATCACTATCTGCTTTGAAGTTTCCACTAAGGATCTTATTAACAGAGACACCCTTGGTATATCTCTCTTCGACCAGAGTCTCTGGAGAGATGTTGTATTGCATGATGAGGTGAGGATACAATGAGTTGAGGTCAAAAGACACAACCCAATCATATGATCCAGGAATAGGCTCCTTTACATATGCTCCAGCATACTTATCATCCTTCTTGGATGTCTGCTTGGGGGGCACAACAAGATCCCTCTGACTCAAGTAGTTGTAGATGAGAGTGTCCCACATCTTTACCTGCGAAAACACGTCATCAATATTCACCTTGGCATCGTATGCCATAGTGACTGCCAACTCAATCAGTTTCATCTTGTCTTCCAACTGGTCAACCAGATTCACGTCATGAATGTTGTATTCAACAAACCTTTGCCAGTCAGAAGTATAGAAGTCTTTGAAGTTTTCATACTCCGAGTGGTCCAGTTTTGCATTACCCAACTCAACACTGGAGATGTGATCGAGACTGTATGACTCCTGGGCGCTGTAAGTAAACTTCTTGTAGAGATCTAGGTAGTCCAGGATGGTCACACCTAGAATTTCATACACAAGATTCCTACGACCCTGCACCTCAATCTCTCGATCTCGGACAACATTCCAGGGAGAGAGGGACTTCTTCCACTTCTCACCCAGGACCCTCTCGATGCGCCTGCAAATGTAGGGCATGTCATAGAAGTTGTTATTCCAACCAGTGATGATGTCAGGAGTATTTGTAGCCCACCAAGAGTGGAAGTCTGTGAGCATCTCATGCTCTGTCCAGAAGACACGATACTCAACGTCAGGGGGAGGAGTAAACTCCCTAGTGCCCCAAGTGATAATCTTTTTAGTATTCACATCCTTAATGGTGATGCAAAGCATCTCCTCCTGACATGAGGCAACGTCTGGGAATCCATTCTCACACGCAACCTCAATATCGATCGTGTAGATACGCATGACATTCATGTCGTAATCTACCTCATTAGGATATTTCTGTCCGATATGCTGAAAGACAAATCGATCGTATCCATGCACCTCCATCCCATTTACGTCAGCATACTGCTGAATGAATTCACGGGCATCTTTAATTCCATCAAACTCTTTCAGGTGAGCATAACGACCGTCGAGAGTCCGATACTTAGATGGTTTTGACTGATTTGCTGGCACAAGAAACAGACAGGGAGACGCCTTCTCCCTATACTGAACGGGCGTCCCATTCTTGTAACCACGCACCAAGGCGTTGTCACCTAGAACATGGACGCTCGTATAGAATTCACTCATTAGGCACTGCTGACTTCTTGAAAGACTCTAACACAGTCAGATACTGTTTGGCAACCGCTGGTGACGGATCCAAAATAGTCATGACATCATCAGTGGACAAGAAAATATCTCTCTGATGGGTGTGCTTTGGATAGGGTTGGACACCACCATCATCATTGATGGTGCAACACTCTTGCAAGCAAAGTGCTGGCTCTTCATCAAGCTCCAAGAGATCAGCCAATAAGTAGGTCTGAGGGTGGTGCTTCAGAATAATCAACTTGGGTAGCATCAGTTCTTGCCTCGGATGTAGTTTGATATCTTGCTTGGTTGTAACGCTTGAGCACTTCAAGATGAGGGTCAGCAATACTTACAACTGCATTCAGTGTAATGAAATTAGATCCAACTGTCAGAGGAAAGTATGGAAAGAATCTCATCCTAATATTATTCAATTGTGGGGTTTCTGGTGGTAACTCCTCATCAAGAGACTCTACGAGAAAATCTTGCTCATCTGTCTCCAGAGTAACTGAGTATGCTTCGACGAATTCATACGCAAGAATGCGAGCATCGTCACCTTCACCAGACCTGACTTCTTTAATGTCAGCGATTACGTCCTCGCCGTTTGCCATTCTTGCGATTTTTACGGTCATAATCTTTTTCCATAAGTTGATCAAAGGTGTACCTTACCATATCCGAGAAGGCACGTCTAGCACTGATGTTTTTTTCATCTGCTAAGACGTGGACATACTGCAGAAGAATGTCCATCTCATGAGGTGGGATATCCAGCGTCAGAGTTTCACTCTTCTCTGTGTATGGTGGGCACAGATTTACATACATGTTCATGTTTATCTCCAAACAAAAAGAGACCCCGCTGGGCGGTGGTCTCTTTAGTTGCATACTATATATCAATCAAAGTTAGAGATAATTCTCTCACACTTCTCAAGATTCTTTTTGCAGAAGTTACGAACGTAACTATCAGCATCAAGACTCATAGTGTAGTGAGCGTGAGTATGCATAGATTGAATAATAAAAAGGAAACCAACCACCAACACATTAAAATGAGTAACAGGATGACGCAGGATTTGTTTAATCTTGGATGTCATAAATTTTAAGTTTTTGGTGGTCAGGAATAATCTTTTGTAATTCTACCACAAGCATCCCATTATTAAAAGACACTGCTCCAACCTCAACATCATCACTCAAGTTGAATCCTCTGGCGAATGTCCGAGTTGCAACGCCACGATGCATGTACTCTTCTTCTCCTTTAGTCTTCGCCGCCTTAGACCTGACTAGGAGGACGTTCGATTCCGTAGAGACTTCAACCTCATCCTTCGCCCAGCCAGCAAGTGCCATTTCGATCCTCCACTTGACCTCTGATTCTTTTACCAGATTGTAAGGGGGATACGCTTCGTTAACTGATCCCATTCCATAGGAATGCAGTCGATAAAAAATGTCATCCAGTCCGACGCTATAACGCTCAGCAGCGTCGATGATCGCACCAAGATCTTTGGTGCCAAACTTACGCAGTCCAGTCATTGTTATGCTCCTTGTTAAGCGAGTTTTATTGTGTGATCCCCGAAGGCAATCAGCATTATTTATAGTCAACTGTATCAAAAATAAGATGTTGTAAACCGAAAAACATATTCGGTTATCCATCAACAGTGGCATTTGATAAATAGTCAAGACCCATCAAAGAGAGAGATGAAAAAATTTCTACCTTTGATTATGCTTCTGATGGCGGCACCTGCACATGCCGATCTTATTACTAAACACTCAACTAGCGTTCAGTTGACTGTTGATGCTGCTGCCTCTCAAGCAACTCGTCTAGGTTCATCCTATTCTGTGAGTGGTTCTAATGTCTCTGCTACTCTTGGCGGTCTCACTGCTCCTGCTTCGGCAACTGCTGCGGCGACCATGAATGCTGGCACATACTCTCAAACGACTGACGGGAGTGCCTTTTCTTTTAGTGAGACATTCAACTCAGGAGATGCAATCCCAACAGGAACAACCGTTACTAGCGGTGTGGCTCCATCCCTACCCGCATTTGGAAGTGTCACAACCACTGCTGGTGGCGTGGCTGGTTCTCTCGCTGGTACTATCGATTCTGCTGGCACGATGTCATTAACTGCTGGTGGTGCTGGCACCTCAGCAACAGGACAATTCGTGTCTGAGATCACCATTCGATAGTTAATATATAGTCATGACAAGAATATTAGAAGCGGTCGGTCTTGGTTTGATCTTAGGGGCATTACATGGGGCAGTGCAGGCTGTCCCCGTGGTCCCCAACTTTACACAGGGATCGATGACGAGCCACACAGAGACAACACAAAAGATAACAGAGACCATCAACTCGATGGACTACAACACTGGATATCAGTATTCAGCATCTGGGAGTGGAATCACCGTCAATGGCACCCTTTCGCCAGGGACAGGTGCAACTAATGTAACTATTGGTGGCGTGACATCATCATGGACAGGAATAACAACCAAACCAAACTTCACACAGGCACTAGGAGGAGCAGCGTTTCAATTCACAGAAACGTATCAAGGTCCTGGTTTAAGCAATCAGACAATTATTCAAAGAGTAACGGAAGTTACAAGCGTAACAGACACAACCTCAATCTTTACCCAGTAATAGGGGCAATCTTTCTTGGATTATTCCCGACCCAAAGTTTGGCGGAGACTGTTGGTGGCGTTAGCGCCACTGCTGCCCCTGTTGCTAACAGTTCTGGTAGTGTCACTAACCAAGCAATCCAAGTCCTACAAGGTCCATACATTACCAACACCTACGGTGGTGGAATTCAATGTCAAGGACCAACGCTAAACTTCACACCCTATGTCACTGGTAGTGCTTCAGCACAAAGACCATACGAACCATACTATAACGATCCTGTCTATGACATGAGGGATCTAAACGAAGATGGATCTTTAGATAATCCTGGTGGCATTATATACACTGTGCCTACTAGGACAGGACAGAAAGATAACTACAACATAGGCGTTGGTTTCTCTGCTACATGGTCTCGTCCTCTTGATAAGAAACTACAAGATCAATGTAAAGAAGCAGCTGCTGCTAACATCGATCTGATGAAGCAAACAACTGCTAATAAGAGATTAGATTTTGAGATTGCCAGACTAAAAAACTGTGGTGAATTGATGAAGCAGGGCATCAGTTTCCATCCCAAGTCTCCATACTATAAGGTGTGTGCTGATGTAGTGGTTAATAATGTTACTTACATCAAACCACATATTCATTCTATCCCTTCGGTTTCAAGACCGAACGGAGTGCCCGAATCGCCTGTGTCCTCTCGCGCTGAAGATCTTGGCGCTCCGCTACAGACAAAACAGGAACAGACTTCCCCCTGATAGCAGCAATCTTTTTCATAACTTTCTTAACCGTTGGTTTGATGACCTTTAGTAGGACATCTGCCAGCGGTTTTGCCATAAGTGCTGATGCGGTAGCAACAACAGCAATACTTGAGGTAGTTACTACAACGCCAGCAGCAGGAAGACCAGCAACAATCTGCTCTGGCAGCGGCACCTTCTCTGTAATCTGAATACACTGGTTGCCAACTAACTGATAGTCAGTAACCTTCTTTCTAAACCCCTCAATGTATGTGCCGACAGGTTCCTTCGCTGCTTGTGCTGGTGTGGGGCAGTCTACCTTAGCAGTAGCAGCGGGAGTTTTAGGTATCGGTAGATCAGGTGATTCGGGAGATTTAGGTTGCCTTGTGTCTACCTTAGGACGCTGAGTAGGTAGCGTCTGGTTAGGTTCAAAGTTGGGTGGATTGAATGATGGCACTTGACCATCACAGAAGGTCATGTTACCCCTAGGGTCAACTTCCCTAAGGTCATCAGTTTCTCGTGTCTCTACACACCCAGGCATGTCAACCACAGGAGCTCCCATGTTTACCGTGACTGGTATAGGGTATCCTGTAAAGACTTGGGGTATAGAATTGTCAAAGATTTTCACTTCAGGAATTTCATTTCCCCGTATCTTTATTGGTTTGATTTCCATCAACAATCATTGAATACTTTACCAACTTGAGATCCAACATTAGATCCAACACGACCACCCAGTAAGGTCACCCAACCCGCTGCTAACCATCCGATGTATGGGATACCTACAACAGCAGGCACAAGGGCACCAGCGGCGATGCTAGTGCCTGCTAGAGCACCTTGACTGCGTGCTCCAGCGTCCGCCCTGATACACTCTTCGCTTTTCGCAAGGGACTTTCCCTCGGCGTCAGCACCTCCTAAGTTTCTAGCACCGTCCATAGTATATTGATCTAGGCGATACTCTCTACGTCTTTCTTGAGTGGGTCCAAAGAATCCACGCTTATCCTTATCCAATTCTAAGGATTTCTCAGATTCCAATACAAGAGGATCGTTTGCTTTATACCTAATCTTATATCCATCCCTGGTCGCTTCTACCTCATATGAAGAGTAGTCACCACCAGGGAAATTGATGACAGGAAAATCTGGTCTCCTAGTGACATTCATTAGATGACCTAGTACACCAATATGAGCAACACCGAAGAGTCCAAGTAATGCCAATCCAGCAATCTTTATTGGCGATCTTTTCTTAGTTGGTATTTCTGTTGGTGTTTCAGTCTTCTTAGTAGTCATGGGTTAGAAGGGGAGAGCGGGTCCTGTCGTCTTAGGAAGGGACGAACCACCTGGGATAGCACCACCAGTCATCTTAGGCATCTCTGGCATAGCACCACTGATCATACCAGGGAGTGCTTCTGTTACTGATGCTGTGACTTGTTCGATTGCTGCCTTCTTAGCAGACTCAATCAAAGCATCTTTATTAAGAAGCACATATGCACTACCGCCAATGAGAGCAGCAGAGGTGAGACCAGAGAGAAGAGCAATAGCGTTGATTAGTTTTTGCATAGTT
>Ga0222715_10001581_pt1 | contig 21666 bp, 25 predicted proteins | sample C33_9DmetaG_FD_165056 | JGI IMG/M metagenome (GOLD analysis project Ga0222715, IMG submission 165056) | Estuarine water microbial communities from San Francisco Bay, California, United States - C33_9D | ecosystem: Environmental > Aquatic > Marine > Unclassified | place: USA: California... | reverse complement strand
TCGAAAAGTTCTCGAAAAGTTCTCGAAAAAGTTCTAAAAATGTTCTCGAAAAGTTCTCGAAAAGTTCTCGAAAAAGTTCTAAAAATGTTCTCGAAAAGTTCTCGAAAAGTTCTCGAAAAAGTTCTCAAAAAAATAAATTATTATTGATAAACTGCAATAACACAAAACATCGAACAAAGAAGAACAATGTAGATAAAAATAAAAATAGTTCCCATTATAATAATAAATGAGAATAAAAAAGTATTTTTTGAGAAAAAGCGTGTGCGGGGGCCTTCGGCCCCCTGTAGTAACCTCTTTATATGGTTTATAAAAAAGATAAATAAAATATAATTAGTATATTTAGTAATAATATAAATATAATATATAATGTTAGGTTCTCCGGTGCGACTTCAAAAAACATATTCTTATGAAGAACGCAAAATAATATATAGCAGTTTAAAAAATCAGTTGGATTTAGATAGTATACATAAGTTCTCGAAAAACGTGGAAAAAAAGGTTATTGATAAAGATGTGTTTAAACATTCAAGTGTAGTCTTAAAAGACCCTTATAGTAATTAATAATAGTTTTAATCAGTATATATATTTAAATAAAATATATATAATGGAATGTTGTTTTTGCTTAATTAATGATGATCATAGTCGTGTTTTTTCTCATAAATGTGGTAATTATTATGTTCATGATGATTGTCTTAATGATTGGTTACAATTACAACCTAATATTTGTTTTATTTGTCGCGACCCTTATCAACCTGACGTTAATTATTTCAAAGTTTGCTCTATCATGTTGTTTGGTCATAATCATGTCCTTTTCCGTGATTTTGATTCTTCTTCTAATCCTTCTTTAATTAAAGTTATTTCTATCTTGTCTTTTTATTTTATTCTACTGTCTTTTATTTACTTAAATAAATCTTAAATTAAATCTTTATATATGGACTGTATTAATTGTCAAGAACATAAAAGTCTTCCAATTATCGACGGTATTGGTATTTGTATTGACCCTGAATGTATCTTTATACATAACACTCTACAACCTACTATTTGTGCTTGTTGTGGTAATACTCTTTCATCACATATTACACATGAATTCTGTCAATCTGCTCAAATTCGTAATAAACTATATTTAAAAACCTTCTTTCAAGCTTTCAATACATACATATCCAGAAATGGGTGATATATCTACAAATGGGTTTTTTTCATTAATCCAAAAAATTGATTCTTTTTTTTATTTTTACTTTATACTAACACACTTACACTATGTCTACTAATACCAAATCCAAAAAACCTTCTTTCTCTCCCAAACATCTTAAACTTCTTTCCTTTATTAAATGGTTCCATTCACATTCCCACAACCTACCCCATATTTCTGACATCCCTAACACTCTCCTCTTCCTTAATCTCTTCCTTGACCATTCCGACACCCATCTCCACGCCCTCAAATCACATTCTAAACGCCTATCCTCCCTCTTTAACCTTGCTAAAAAACGCACCAACCTACTCAATCTACCCACACCCCACGACCTTCCACACGCCTTACACACTCTTCATTTACATCAAAAATCTAACGGTAAAAATAATAATATAAAAAATGATAATGAAATTAATAATATAGAAAATATTATTAATTCAACAGAAAAGATAATAATAAATAAAAAAAATATCCCAGTTCCAGAAGGCTATTCTGATTTTGTTAAAAAGGCAATAGAAAGTGCATTATCCTAATATGAAATAGCGTCCCATTCACGTAATACTGAAACAGGTATATTAGGTAAATCAATATGAGCTTCCCACATATGTCTAACATATGCCCATTTAATATCATATTTTTCTTTAAAAAATTTAGAATATGTATTTTTTATTTTGTCAGCTTTATTTTTTGGAATAAGATTATAATCAGTAATAGGTAATACATAAGCCAAAACGGTAGTATCATTAAAAGGTTCAATATCATTATTATTAATGGATGGAGTATCCATAGAAAAATGAGGAAAATATTTTTTTAAATCATTAAGAAGTGGTGCATAATCATAATTATATATGTATGTAAAATCTTGAGTATTTCCAATATAATAATTCAAAACCCAAACTAATCCATCAATATAATTTAAACAAATATCTTTAACATTACTATCTTTACCAAACAAATATTTATAATACCTTCTTTCCCAATAATCAGAAGTAGGATTAATAGTTTTTTCTACCATTCTATACTTGATAGGAATATTATCAATAAATGTTTCAATTTTGGAAACATCATCATAATATCTAATGGGTTTATTCTCAAACTTTTCTCTAGATTCATATTCATTAATGAATACCTTTTCTTCAATATTAGAAATATATTTAATATACTTATTGACTTGTATCCAATCAATTGTAAAATTCTTTTTTACAAGATAATTAGTAGTGTTTTTAAATAATTTAGTATATGCATTATAAAGGATATTAAAACCACTAGTCCGAATGTTAAGTGCAGGGAAATGTGGAAGGAAATCATTTCCAAGGAAAAAACAAAAGAAAACATAATCAAAAACACGATGTTGGTCAGTTACTTGTAATTCTGAAAGAATAGATGTCATTAGCATTGATACATCAAGAAAATATATAGAATCCTCATTAATAATAGATTTTGGAATAGAACTATTTAAGAAAGCAGGTGCTTCACGAAAAACAAAAATATTTTTACAATAAAGACTATGAAATATAGACAACATAATAAGGTCAGAATCTAATCCATAAATGACAGTGATATCATTTAAAATGTCAGCTTCACGAATAAATTTCATTAACTTATGTTCTCCCTCACCAGGTTTATCAGAACATGAAATAATAATATTTTTAACAAAAAACTTCTTTTCTTTATTATTAAAATATTGATTAATTTTATCAGAAAGTAAATTCATAAAATCAGTTCCAGGAGTGATTTTATTTCTATTCCACTTTGATTTTTCAGTGGGCATAATAAAAGAACGATAACGTCTTGAACGTTGTTGTTTCATTTTAGAAAAAGGAGGAACACCATCAAATGCAATATATACATTATCTTTTGGTTTAATAAAAAGAATATATTCTTCAATTTTAGATATAACTAGTTGGATAAGTTTATCTTCAAAATCATGAATATCATATTTATCAAAATCATTTATAATTCTCGAAATAGAATCATAAATTATAGAATTACTATCCAGACAAAGATTATTAATATTTTTTCCATTAAAGAAATCAATATTTTTTAGAATGGCTGGATAATTTTTAACAATAAAAGAAAAATAACTAGGAATTCCCATTAGATAATAAACAAAAGATGTGTTTATATTGTTTATATAATTAATATAACAGAAAAAAGTATATACATACTACATATGAATAACAAAAAAGAAGAATATAGAAAGAATAATTTAAAAATAAAGAAAATTTTTCAATTAAAAGGGAAAAATAATAAGGAATTATTAGAATTGTATAATAAAGAATGTGAAAATATAAAAAATATAATAATACGTTCAATATTAACAATTGAAAATAAAATATTATTAAACTTATTTAGTGATACAGATTCTGATATAGCAATTACATGTTTAAATGGTTTATATATAAAAATGTGTAAAATAACAAATAAGAAAAGTTATCAAAAAGAGTTATTAACAGATTTACAATCAATAATAGATGATTTAACAACAATAATATGTGGTTTTGGGTCACAAAATGTAAATGATTTAATATATATAAGCACAGGTAAATCATTAACACAATTAATAACAAATTCAAAAGATGAATTAATAAATGATAAAATCAAAATAATAAATAAACATGTAGAACCAATAGGTTATAAAACAATAACTTGGAAAGATAACTTTATATACAATAATGATAATAATATATGTATTGATAAGAATGGAGAAAATGTGATATCAATTGAACAATCAAATAATCTAGAATGCTTTATACTAGACAACACAAAATCGTTTAGTCATAAAGTTTATGGTATAAGATTTATAATTCAAAATATAAGTAATAGATGTACAATAATAATAAATGGAATAATAAAAAATATACCAGCAAATTTATATTTGTCAAATAAATATATTAAAAAACAATATGATAGTATAAATGAATCAAAAAATGCATTAATTGAATATGAAAATATATTGGAAAATATAATAGAAGCATTAACAATAAAAGACCTTTTAATATATAGTAAAAATGATATAGTAAAACGTGTTTTTTGTATAAAGAATGAAGTAAGTATGATAAATCAAAAAAAATTTGATGCAGTAATAAAAGAGTTTTCAGAAAAAGATATAATAAATCAAAGACACAGTATAATTAATTTATTATTATATAATGATCCAAATAAAGAAATACAATACATATGTAACTTATTATATGAAATAATTACATTAAAAATAAATGATCAAAAAAACAATAAAATGTTATATGATAGTTTTCCATGGAGTATAAAAAAATTGTTAAAGACTCATATGAAAAATGCATTAGATTTTTCTCAAGAAGTGTCAAAAAAATATGATTTAAATTATTTGACATTAGAACAACAAATATATTTAATGAAAGTATCAGATAATGTTAAAGAGAAAGCAATGGTTAAATTTCGAGAAATAAAACAAAAAGACGATAGTAGTAGTTCAAAAGCAAAACAATACCTAGAAGGACTTGTAAAAATACCATTTAATATTTATAAATGTGAACCAATATTATCAATAATGAAAAAAATAAATAATATGTTTAAAACATTTAATGAAAAAAATAATATACACTCAAAACTAAACTTTGAAATAAAAAACAAATATACAAATTATGAAATAATAAAATATATAAATTCATTCATAGAAATCATATTTTTGAATGTAAAAAATACTTTATCAACAAAAGTCCAAGATTTAAAGTTAAAACAATTAATAGAAATAAGTCATATAATAAATAATGATTCAAATTTAAAGCAATATATACCATATTCAAAAATAAATAAATCATCTCGTTCAAAATTAATATGTAGTTTTATAGATAATGACCAACTAGAATGCAGTACAATATTTAATATATCAAACTCAATAAACAACGATAATGAAAACTATATGATATATAAACAAAGTCAAGATATAATAAATGAGTCAAATATTATGAAAGATTATATAACAAATTTAAACAATGTATTAGATAACTCAATTTATAGTCACACAAATGCAAAGAAACAATTAATGAAAGTAATAGCACAATGGATTAATGGAGAACAAACAGGTTATTGTTTCGGATTTGAAGGTTCTCCAGGTATAGGAAAAACAAGTATTGCAAAACATGGTCTATCAAAATGTCTAACTGATGAAAATGGACAATCAAGACCTTTTTCATTTATTGCATTAGGTGGTTCTTCAAATGGTTCATCATTAGAAGGTCATAGTTATACATATGTAAGTTCAACTTGGGGAAGAATAGTAGATATATTGATAGAATCAAAATGTATGAATCCAATAATTTATATAGATGAGTTAGATAAAGTAAGTAAAACAGAACAAGGAAGAGAAATAATAGGAATATTTACACATATGATAGATAGCACTCAAAATACAAGTTTTCAAGACAAGTATTTTTCAGGAATAGATATAGATTTATCAAAAGTATTATTTATATTCTCATATAATAATCCAGAACAAGTTGATAGAATATTACTAGATAGAATTCATAGAATTAAATTTGAAAATTTAACATTAGATGATAAAATAGTAATTGTAAATAAATATATTATACCAGAATTAAACGAAAAAATGGGTTTTGAAGAAATTATAGAAATAGACAACGAATCAATTGAATTTATTATTGAAGAATATACAAATGAACCAGGTGTAAGAAAATTAAAAGAATTATTTTTTGATTTATTTGGAGAAATAAATATAGAATTATTAAATAATGAAATAAATAAAACAGACTTACCAATACAAATTAATAATGATGATATTGAAAATAAATATTTAATAAAATATAAAAAAATAATGGAAAGAAAAATTCATGCAATAGATTCTATTGGTATAATAAATGGTTTATGGGCAAATTCATTAGGTAAAGGTGGTATAATACCAATACAAACTTTATTTTTTCCAACATCAACCTTTTTAGAATTAAAATTAACAGGATTACAAGGAGATGTAATGAAAGAAAGTATGAATGTAGCAAAAACTTTAGCATGGAATTTAACTAGTTCTAAAAATAAAAAACATTGGATAAATGTATTTAATGAAAATAAATGTCAAGGACTACATATTCATTGTCCTGAAGGTGCTGTATCAAAAGATGGCCCTTCAGCAGGAGCAGCAATTACTACAGCAATATATAGTTTATTAAATGATAAAAAAATTCCAAATAATATTGCTGTAACGGGTGAAATAAACTTACAAGGCGAAATAACCGCAATAGGTGGATTAGATTATAAAATAATAGGTGGTATTAAGGCTGGAGTAAAAAAATTCTTTTTCCCTGAAGCAAATGAAAGAGATTATATGCAATTTATGAATGATAACAAAAAACATATAGACATTAATATAAAATTTATAAAAATAAATAACATAAATCAATTATTAAAAGAAATATCATTGATATAAACAAACAATAATTTTCTAATATAATTGTATATAATGGATATTCAATTAACAGCATTATTTTATTTATTTTTACGTTTAGCACCTTTTATATTAGTATCTTATTTTACATTATCATCTGTATTTCATACAGATCTTAAAGGTTTTGTTTATTTAATTGGGTTACTAATTACAACAATAATTGGAACTTCACTCGCTAATTTTATGCCTGAAGATTGGTTAAAATTACCAGGTGATAGAGATTTTACATGTGACTTTTTAGATATTACTAAAAATTCGAGAATCACATATCTACCTGTAGGTAGTGGAATTATTACTTATACATTAGGTTATTTATTATATACAATTGTAAAATATGGTTCTCAAGGACAAAATTGGCCAACAATTACATTCTTATCATTATTATCTCTTATGGATATTGTATGGCAATGGAATCATTCATGTTATCAACCAATATCAGTCATTTTAACAATTGTTATTTTTGGTTTATTGGGAGTATTATGGTCATATTTAATAGATGAAACAAAACGTGTCGAATTACAATATTTTAATTCTCCTTCAGGAAGAGAAAGTTGCAGTCGTCCAGCAAGTAATACATTTAAATGTGATGTTTATAAAAATGGTAAATTAATTAGCACACATTAGGGTAATAACAAACATACATCATTGAAAAATTGATTCGAATAAAATTAAATAATAGTAATAAAAAATATGAAAGATATCGAAGAACTTGTTATTAAACAACCTGAATATAACAGTTTGTTTAAAGAAATAAATGAAAATACAATTGATTATGTTAAAGAACTATGTAAAACGGATTATAAAAACCATTCAGATTATGTAGATAATCTAAAAGTATTGAGAAAAAGACACAAAGTAACTCCATCTAAACCTGTAATTAATTATATATATGATAAACTATTAGAGAAAGATTCAGATTATAGTAATGAATATGTTAAAAAAAATATAAAAGGGAAAGGAATGAGAAGTCAATCAGGTGTTATTGTTATTTCTATATTAACTAGTCCATATCCAACATATACAAATAGGTCAGGTATTAAAAAAAAACAGGATTTCAGTTGTAAGCATGATTGCTTTTATTGTCCAAAAGAGGTTGATATTAATGGGAAAGATGTGAATCCTAGAAGTTATTTAAGTGATGAGCCCGCAGTAGCAAGAGCACTTCAAAACGACTATGATGCAATTAAGCAATTCAACGATAGAGCATATCAATATATAATAAATGGGCATGTAGTTGATAAATTAGAAATAATAATATTAGGTGGAACATGGAGTGAATATCCAATAGAATATCAAGAAGAATATATAAGAGATGTATTTTATGCAGCAAATACATTTTATAATAAAAATAAAAGAAAAAAACTATCTTTATTGGAAGAACAATCAATAAATGAAAATAACAAGAATTGTAGAATAATCGGAATTACACTAGAAATGAGACCAGATTCAATTACAGAGAATGAAATTAGAAGACTCCGTTATTTAGGTTGTACTAGAGTTCAATTAGGCGTTCAACATATAAATGATAATATTCTTAAAAAAATAAATAGAGGATGTAAAACAATTGATGCAATAAAAGCACTCAAATTATTAAAAGATAATGGATATAAGGTAGATGCACATTGGATGCCGGATTTACCAGGAAGTGATCCAGAAGAAGATACAAAAATGTTTGATTATATTATTGAAAGTGAAGACTTGCAATTTGATCAATGGAAAATTTATCCAACAACTACAGTTCCTTGGACAAAAATTAAAAAATGGTATGATGAAGGTAAATATATACCATACACGGAAAAGAACCCAGATGATTTAATAAATGTTCTAATTGATGTAAAGAAAAAGGTTCATCCTTGGATTAGATTAAATAGAGTAATTCGTGATATTCCAAATACAACACGTTCAGGAGATACATATATATATGCAGGAAATAAAGTTACTAATTTAAGGCAAATATTGGGAAATAAATTAAAAGATGAGAAAAAGTTTTGTAAATGTATTCGATGTCGTGAGATAAAAAATAATAAACATCTTAAACAAAATATACAAACCATTATTCGAAAATATAAATCATCTAATGGTATTGAATATTTTATTAGTATTGAAAGTGGTAATAATATAGATTCATTTTATGGAACAAAAACACAAAAATGGTATAATTCTAAATTTATAGAAGAACCTGGAATTATATACGGATTTGTAAGACTAAGAATTTCAAACAATAGTATATTTAATGAATTAAAAAATTGTGCATTAATTCGTGAGTTACATGTTTATGGCGAAGTTGTCCAATCTAATAATAAACATATACAACACAATGGATATGGTAAAATACTAATGAAAAAAGCAGAAAATATAGCATTATTAAATGGCTACTATAAAATAGCTGTTATATCAGGGATTGGTGTTAGAAATTATTATAAAAGAATGGGATATTACCTAGAAAATACGTATATGATAAAAAATTTATTATTTGATAAATTTTATAATAATTTTATAATATTTATGATATTTATAATTATATTAGAATTATTTAATTATACAATCTGAATATATTCCATCAACGTTATATTTTGATATAATATTATAAGTGTTATTATTTTTGTTTGTATAAGTAAATATTTTAATATTTTTTTTATGAATTTTATCAATATAATTATTATTTAATATTGTATAATCTAAAACAACAAAATCTATATCATTGAAAACACCAAATGCAATGTCATAATCATTAAATACATTTGAAGTTATAAATCCTGATTTATAATTCATATTATATAATATTTTCGAATTTATAATTCTATCTAATATATTTCTATCAAATGAAGATATATATATATTAGATGTGTTAACATTATACAATAACATAGATTCTAATAACTTTGTAACAACATCAATATCATTTCCTTTTACATCAAAATTTATTTTAACATTTAAATAATCAAAATAAAGAAAAAAATCATCAAGTGTTATTATATTATATTTTTTTTTCAATACATTAGTAGTGATATCTTTGATATGAGTGCTTTTTATATACGTATCATGGTATATTACAATATCTTTATTTTTAGAAAGTTGTATATCCATTTCAATCATATCAAAATTATATTCTATTGCTTTTTGAAATGAAATAATACTATTATCTTTATAACATTGAGAAAAACCTCTATGTGCTATTCTTAAAAATTGATTATGTAACGACAATGGTAATATTTTTGATAACAACAATAATATAAATGTTAAATGTATTAACATAATAATATAATATTAATAATATTTTATTATTTACAATTAAATTACACCTTTTTTATATACACCAAATCCAAAGTATATTAAAAATGATATTAGTATGATTCCCATGTTTATTAATACAATTGTTCTACGATTATAATCTAAATATATATAATGTGTTAGTATTACTGAAAAGAATAATATAAAGAACCCTAATAATGCATGTTTATTAAATTCTAAAATAACTTCTTTACTAGGTCTATTATCAAACATATTTAATAGTATAAAATACATAACAGGAGCTGCCCATACAAATGCATAAACTCTTACTATATCATTTGTTCTTTCATATAACTGATTTAGATATGATGCTAAACCTAAAGCAGCAAATCCAGTAAACCCATCAAAAAATACTTTGTAATAATTCATATAATATATATTATGATTATAGATTAAAATATTGATAATGTTCTTTCATCCATAACATAAACCCGTTTATTACATTCATACTATACATTGTATGAGTTACTGCTTGTTTATTTCTAGATATCTTCATTTGAACTACAAAGTTTTCTAATATTTTATATAAATTACCTTTTTTATATTTTTCTTCTAATTCATAATAAGAAAATTGTTTATAATTTTTTTGTGCGTTAACTACATTATGAAAATTAAATAACATTTTTTTAAATTCATCCTTTGTTTTAATATTTTTAAAATTAATATTTTTCATATATTCCATTGCATGTTTTTGACATAATAAACATGGTAATGCTGTGCATATTCTATATATTTGATTACATAATTCTGATTTTATTTGCAAAAAATATTCATCTTTTACTTTTTCTGCTACAGTATGAAAAACAAACCAGGTTGATCTGCCCCATGACATTTCATCTTTATTAGGAGTAAATGTATTTACAGGAGCATAATGATTTCTTATTGGGTATATAACTTTTTTATTTATTGGCGTAATAATTTTAGAATTATTAATTACTTGTGTTACGTTTGTTCTTTTGTCATTTTTAGTAAAAATCATAATATTATATATTATATAATAATAATATAAACTAAATTTAATATTATAAACAAATGGATGAAAAAGAAATTTTAGTTGGAACTATTAAAAAATGGATAAAATTAGACAATGAAATAAAACAACTTCAGAGTGAACAAAGTAAAAGGAAAAAAATAAAAAAAGAACTTAATTCTACATTAGTAAATATTATGAAAAAAAATAATATTGATAATATTGATACTAAGGATGGAACATCTATAATGTATTCTGAAAAAACTGTTAAAAAACCTATTACTAAAAAACTTTTATCAGATATTTTAGCTAAATTTTATAATGGTGATATTGAAAAAGCGGATGAATTAAATAATTTTATTTTAGATAATAGAGAAACTGTTACAAAAGATGTAATTGAAAGAAAATAAAATATATGCGTTATATATATAGATGGATAATATGCCACCAGCATTAACAGGAGGATCAGAAAACAATGAAGGAATGGGACCAGATGAAGGAATGGGACCAGATGAAGGAATGGGACCTAGAGGAGGAGAATCAATGATGAGTGGTGGAAGAAGAAAAAGACGCAGAAAAAGTGCTAAACGCAAAACAGCAAAAAAAGGTGGAAAACGTAATAAACGTAAAACAGCAAAAGGTGAAAAAAAAAGAAGATCTGGTAAAAGAAGACATTAAATACAATTAAAAAATATCTAATTGTATTTTTATATTTAATTAATAGTTTGACAAATATCATTTAATATAATCTCTATTTCGTCATTATTTTTAGAAAAATATTTTCCGATGACTTCTGGATTTTCAACATCAGACATTATATCTTCCATTTTATATACATTTCCATAATCATCAGTGTAATAAATTACACCATTTATTTCTTTTGCATTTATTACAATACATTTTTTTTCGTTTAAATTAGAGTCACCTTCATTAATTTCACCATGAGGTGCACCTTTAATATGGGTTCCACAATATAGACTATTTTCTTTTCTTCTACGAGTGCATTGATTACCACCTGCTTTTTTTGCATTACAACGGTTATCTTCAGGTATTGTATTTTTAACTCGTTTTCTTTTCATAAAATCATTTCTAGTGATTTCAATCTTATCATACCCATATACAAATTCTAAAAATGCGGATTTATTATCATTATCATTTTTAAATCCATCTAATTTCAATAATTCATTCTTAATACTGTCTTTAAAATCAATTAAATACTTATCTAATTTTTGTGCAAGTCGTTTATCCATTTGCTTAATAAATTGTTATTAAATATTTCATAATATTATGAATCAATTTTATATAAAAAAAATATAAATATTATAAAATCTACGCAAACATTTTTTTAATTTTATCAAAAACTTCCATGCAATCAGATAGTGCAGTTCTTATTAGTTGTCTAATATAATTATTATCTACTTCCATTATGAATGCTATTTTTAAAATACTATAACTATCATGAGGATGTAATTTTTTAAATCCTATAAATGATAATGTTTTATCATCTTGATAATGCTTTGTGTATAAAACATGTTGTAAAATATTACCAATTGTATTATCCTGATTATCTAAAGTTACATTGTATGAATTAGCAATTGACATATCAGAATTACTAATATTAACTTCATCACTATCTAGTTTTTCAATTAATTTTTTTATATTTTTGTTAATTGTTTCACATCCCAATACTAATAGTTCTTTATTATCATATATACCTATGCTTTCTAATACAAAATCAAAACAGTCATCTAAATAAAAGCGTTGTGCATCTAATATGTAAAAGTTTTTCTTTTCAAAATTAATTTCCTTTTCAGTCATAGATTCATCATTTTTTAATGAAGATTCTTTTTTTTCCCATTCAGCATTAGCTTTTTCTAAATCTATTGTATTACCATAACTACATATGCATGCTACATTAAATGCACTATCTTTATTATTATTTGAAATTGAATAATCACATGTTAAATTTATACACTCACCTTTGATTGTATCACCAATTTTTGGTCTTAATCTTATAAAGTCAATATATTGATTTGTCAAATTATTCATTGGATAAATTTTCATTACTTCTTCACGAGTTAAATAATTATTTGTATTTTTATTTTTAATTCTAAAATCTTCAGTAGTTACATACATTATATCATCAGTGTTATTTTCAACATTTACTTCTAAAATATAATTTCCAGGCAATACATCTAATTCTTTCATATGTATTGGAATACAACTTAATCTATGTTTTACAATTTCATTATGAAATCTTGTTGTATTTTTTTTAATTTCACATTGATTCTCATTATATTTGTCAGTTATACATACATTTATATCTATATCGGATAGAATTGTTCTTCGTAATGAATTAATAAATGAGACATTAATATCAGATATTGTGAATTTTAGTTGTTCATTGTCTTCGGCTATTTTTGTAATAGAAGGATTCATTATATAATAGTATTATTATTTTTTTATGTTTTTTTAAATAATAATCAATTTTACATGTTAGTTTTTTCTAAATTTTACTTGTTAATAAATAAATATAAAAATATATTTATGTATTTTATATTATAATGCTTACTTTAGTATGTGGCTCCGACTTTCGTTATTTTAAATATCTTAGAAGATTGATTGGTAATGTTCTTGATGTTATCACTAATGAAATTTACAAAGATACTAAAATAAATTTTGTTGTATACGACCTAGGATTAAAAGAAGAAGAACTTAAAGAGATAAAACAATTTCCTGATATTATTATTGAAAGTTTTAATTATTCTATATATCCAGAACATGTTTCATTAGAAAAGTATAATGGGCAAATGTGTAATTATTCATGGAAACCAATTATCATTTATGATGTATGTGAAAAATATGGCGATTTAGTTCATTGGATGGATACTCGAAATCTATATAACAAAAATGATATATTTAAAAACATGATTAATTGGTTAAATACTAATTATTTCTTTACTCCAACATCAAATGCAAATGTTCAAAAATGGACTCATGAAAAATGTATAGAATATATGAAAGAACATGGTTCTGAAAAATACTTAAATAATTCCAATAGAAATGCTGCATTAATTGGTATTAATTACAATATTGATTGGTGCAAAGAACTTATAAAAGAATGGAAAAATTGTGCACTTATTAAAGAATGTATATGCCCTGAAGGTTCACATAGAAGAAATCATAGACAAGATCAAGCAGTTTTAACTATTCTATTTTACAAATACCATGAAAAATATAACTTTAAATTAAAAGATGATTATATGAAAATAGCTATTCACCAAAACAAATTATAAATTTAATTACTTTTTCTATTTCTTCTCTTTCTAGTTTTTCTACGTGTTTTTCTTTTATTCTTCTTCTTTGATTTTTCTTTTTTCTTTTTTGTTGATTTTTTTCTCAATATTTTTGAGAAAAATTTTCTAGATTTTCTCTTTTTACCACCCTTTCCTTCTTTTTCTTCCTTAACTTCTTCTCCATTTTCTTCTTGTAATGATAAAAGACTATTTACTTTCTCTGTATTTATATTTTCTTCTTCTTTATCTTGAATTGTTAAATTTTCTATTGCTTTAGAATTATCATTTTCGTGTGTTGTGCTACTATTATCACTTGATGAATCACTATACTGTCTTAATCTAAATTTACCTGGAGCAAATAAAATAGAAAATTGTGTTGCTATACCACCTAATGATGTTATAGATAAAGGTGATAATGAATAAGAAGCTGTAAATAAACCTACACTACCACTAACATGTTGTTTTGTATAAATATCTGGATAAGTTAAATTTCCAATTATACAACTGCACATTAATATACCATTTAATCCTGTTGTAATACCAGTTGTAACATAACCTATTTGAGATGTTAATTTATTAAAAGATGTGTTTATAGCATGAGTTGCATCATTAATTGCCTTTTGTCGTTCATAAGAAGCATTTTCAGATAATATTGCAGAAGTTTCTGCTGCAAATTGACCGGTAAATATCCCATTAAAGCATGTTAATATATTATCCATACAACTTGCTTGTAAATTTCTTCCAGTTTCTGTTGCAGCTTGAGTAAATATTTGTTGAACACTATTGATTGCAGATTCTTTATGTTGTTCTATCATGTTTAATACATTTCCACTAATAAATTGAGAAAATGTTACAAAAAAACCAATTATGTAATTTAATAACGTATTTTCTCCATAAATTGCATCATCTGCATTAAAATTATCAGCAATATCAATTCTATATTTTTGTTTTACATCCATAATATGATTTATTACATAAAGAAGTAATCTTCCTGCATCTAAAAGTATAATACTAAAATAAATTAATCCTATTATTGAGAAAACATATAACATTCGAGAAGCCATTTTATCACTTTTAAATCCTGCTACTATATTATTTACTGTTGGTGTATCTCCACCAGACATTTTAGAATTATCAACATTAGTATTAACATAATTCCATGCAAAAGAGAATACCATAAAAAAAACTTTATTTTCCTTTTCTTTTTCTTTTAATTCATCAAATGATTTTTTGAAAGCTTCTTTATTTTCAACTTCATCTGTTTCTGTATATTCACTAATATATTTATCAAAAATTTTCTCATAATCAACATCATCCGGTTGTGATTCAAAAAAATCCATTAAATCTGAAAGTATTTTAAATGATGGACCACTTTCTTCATTAAATAAATGGTATAATAAGGTTTTTCCTTTTAACTCTTCTTGAGTTACTTCTTTTTTATCTAAAAAAACTTGATCATATTTTGAATATTCATTATCTTCTTTTCTATTCTCAATGCATGCATCAAACAAAAATGTTTTATCATTAATAAACTTTGAAAATGATAATGAATCGCCAAAACCATTATTTGTTGATTTTCTATTACCTATCATTTTAATAATTTCATCTTTATCTAGTTTACCATTTATTTCATATTTTTTATATATGTCATCTTTAATTTTACTTCCGCAAATTTTTTTAAAACTTGATAATTTTTCTGCAGAGGTACTTATTGTTTCTGCATCAGTTTCTCCATCATATAAACTTTTCATTTCATCATATTCTTCTTTTTTATCTATATCACTAAAAGTATTTGTAAATGCACTAAAAAAACCGCTCATTTATATTATATATTAATTGTCTAAATTAATATATTATAAGTAACAATTAGCCATTAATCATATCAATAAATAAAATAATATATAATATTATTGGATACAATACTAACAACCATGCTATTGTTGTTTGTTTATAATTACATAATAATTGTATAATTAATGTCCAAAATGCAACATATACAAATTTAATTAAATATATTATAGTTAAATTAGGAGATTCACATTGTAACTTTCCTAAACAATAATAATCAATATTTCCATAATTTTGAAAAACCATTACAATAAATACAATAATAGATAAAACTAAATATAATCTAGCTGGCTTACATAAACCTTCTTCCATTTATATATATAATACTATATTTTTATACAAGAGGTGGATTATGATCGCCATACTTATTATTTATTGGTTGGTCTAATGGAGCACCTGATAATCTGTATTGTCTTCCTTTTACAACTTGTGTTACAATTGGAATAGATGCAGATTCAACACCAGATAGACTTAATACATCATAACCATGGAATGCACCGCCTTTCATTCTTCTCTTTCTCATTGTTTTTCTATATTTCATTGATTTTCTTCGTCTTGATTTTACTTTTCTAGATTTGGATTTTTTATATTTTTTACCACCCCCTGAAATTAAAGATTCTTTTAATACTCCTTGACATGCATTTCCACCTTTTACTTTTTTTCCGTATCTTTTTCTTGTTTTATTAGGCATTATATAATAAACGAATAAAAAAATTTAAAAATATATTTTTGGTTAAATATTATTGTTTATATAATTATCTATTCAATATCTACATGAGTCAACATATGACGTCGACAACAAGGTGAAGTTAATTTTATATTATCCATTACAATACCTTCAACTGCTTTATCATTATTTGTTTTTGTCATATAAATTACTTTATCCAATTCTAAACCTTTTTCCAATTTCATTCGTCTAACTTCACTCATATAGTATCTATATTTATCTGCTAATACTTTTCCACAAGTAAAACATTTTACAGGAATAATCATTCTATTATATTATATTATATATTTATTTTTAATATATTATAATCAATTTTATAACCTATTTATATATAAATGTTTATAATTATTATTTTTTTAATATTTTTAACATTATTTGGTATACTTTTAGCATATACTAATGACATTAAGGATTCTATTAATGAAAATTTTGAGAATGATATTGAAATAGAATTAGATGAAGAAAATTGCGAAAAAAGAATATGGGATGATACTAATGAAAAAGGTTGGAGATGTATAGCACCTCCACCTAAAGATAAATTAGAATATGTATCAAATATTAACGTTAAATATCATGATACGATAGATGATATCAAATCTCAAAATCCAAATATGGATCTTGATTTAACAGAAACCATATTTAGAGATAATGATGGTAATACTTTTACTAAATATACATCTTTACAACAAAATAATAATAAATACTCTGGTGATGGTAAATACAAATATGGTTACGATAACTACGTTCCAACATACGAACAAAGTGCAATTTTAAGCAAAATTCGAGAAAATAATCAAAATGAAATAGATTTAATGCAAAAAAAATTAAAAGAAAATAACGATGATTCTAATTCACATTTTTATGATTATTATAATTTAAATAAATTTGATATGAATGAATTCAATAAATCCTAAAATATAAAATATTTTATTAATTTTATATTTTTATTTCTTTTGTTTTAATCTTTCTAACAAATTTTCAATATTATACCTATTTTCATACTTCTTTACTGGTTTTAAATTAGTTTTTTTAAATACATTTGATTTTCTCATAAAAATGTAAATACTGCGTTCAAATTTAATTGGAAACATTTATATAATAATATATATAAATATTTATAGAAACTATGAAATCTGATAAAAAAATAGCCTTGTGTTTTTTAACATATGATAATTTATCTAAACCTGAATTATGGAAAAATTTTTTAAATGAAAAATACAATTTTTATATTCACAATAAAAATGACTTCGATGGGGATTTTGATAAATATTGTATTAATAATAAAATAAAAACAAAGTGGGGAAGAATATCAATAGTTAAAGCTACATTATTATTATTTAAAGAAGCGTTCACATGCATTGATAATGAATATTTTATGTTATTATCTGATAAATGCATTCCATTATACAATTCTAACATTACATATGAAAAAATTACTAATATTGATAATAATGTTTTGTTAGCATCAGATAATATACATTCAAATAGAAGTTGTAAAATGAAAGATCGTGAATTTTTAACAAATTGTAAATTCATGCATCAAAGTCAGTGGATGCTTTTAAAAAGGGATACTGTAAATTTTTTTATTGAAAATGATTATACTGATTTATTTAGTAGTGTTCCTATACCAGATGAACATTATTTTATTAATGTTATAAATAAATTTAATATCCCATATAAAAATCAATTAATAACATTTTCCAACTGGAATGAAAAAACTGAAGTTGGTAATTATGGTCCATATCCTAAAACATATTCTGTATTAACAAATAATATTATTGAAAATATCATAAATAAAAATTTTATTTTTATGAGAAAAGTCTCTCCTAATTGTGAATTACCAGATTATTTTGATGCATTATTTGATAATTCTGAAAAATAATATCATATATATTTATGAAAAGTATAATCAATAATATTTATAGTTTACCATGCGAAATACAAAATAAAATATTTATTATTTACTGGCAGTTTAAATATAATGATGTCATGCTAGAAATTATTAATTTAAAAAAAAAAGATTGTTATATTTTTGATTTTTTAATTAAAAATATTAATGTATTAACTGGTCAATATTCAACGAATTATTTGTTCCATTTTTATAAAATTAATAATTTAATTAAAGATATTTATTGTAACAAGGGATTAATGTTATTATCTAATATTAATAATTATCATATGAAAAACATTAACATAATAAATTTATCTAATTATTATGATAATTTTAAATATCTCTTATATTATCTCAAAACTGTTATTAGAATTAATAATAAAACAATATTAAACTTTTTTAAACCATTTAAAATATAATTTTATAATATACAACTTTTATCCATTGATACATAATAGACAATAAAAAATATTGTTAATAATATTATATGATATACTTTTTTATATTTGTATAAAAAATAAACCATTATTAAATACAAGATAATAAAATACTTCAAAAAAAACTGACCATACTCAAAAAAAGATCTCCATACCCTATGTATATTTATTGTTCCAGGATATTGTATAAAAATTGCTTTTTCATCTCTTTCACTTAATGCATTTAAAAATATTTCATGGTTATTATCAATTTCAATATAGTGATAGTTTTTGCATGAATTGTTTATATTAACTTGATCATCTTTACATTTTTTATTTAACATATCACTTAATATTATTTTCAAATATTTAACATATCCCATGTATAATCCTGTATTAGCTACATTGTTATCTTTGCATTCTGAAAATACTGATTTCTGTAATAAATATAATTTACCTGGTCTATCTTTCGAAAATAATACCTTATAATTATTTTTTCTAAAAATATTTTCTGCCTGTTCAATAGTTCCATTTATTATACTATCAAAACCATCTATGAAAATAATTATTTTATCTTCTGGTAAATTTTTTATATAATCATATACTAATCTATGTTTCATATCGAACCCAGTCCATTTTTCACCATAACCCAATACTTTAACATTTATATCAAATTTATTATTTATTATTTTCTCAAATGTTCCTTCATTATGAGTAGCTACTGTAATAACTTCTGTATTCATTTAATATATATATATAAATATACATTAAAAATACTATTATAATTAAATAATACCTTCACTTGTTTGGACTTTCATACCATTTGTTGTTTTTACTTTTTTTTTAATTTTTAATGAGCAACCTTCTTTTTGTTTTTCAGCATGACACTTATTACATAGCCATATTAAATTTCCACCATGATTCTTATTTATATCACCTATAAAATTATTATTGTTTGCTTTACATTGTTCTTCTATATGATGTACCTCTGTTGGAGGACATTTTTTACACAAACTGCATAATTCTGGTTTCATTACTAATGTGTTATACTTTGATGATTTAGGATTGATTAATATATTATTTGAATATAAATCATCTTTTATATCATAAGTCATTTTTATAAAGTCTTTCGGTATATGTAATGATTTTAATACTTCTAAACCGTATGTTCTACTTCCAGAGCCTTCTTTTAATTTTCTCTCATAAACTAAACATTTTGATTTTTCATCGTATATAACTGACATATGGTTAATTGTCATTTTATCTGATTGATTAATTTCTTTATAATCAGCCAAATCATGATAATGAGTTGCAAAAATAAAACTAGAATTTTTATCTAACAACCACTTTATTCCAGCTGCACAAATACTTAATGCAGATTCTTGTTCTGTTCCTGAACATAACTCATCCCCCAATATTATACTATCTTTATTACAACTATTTAATATTGTTCTTAATTCTGACATTTCTACAGCAAATGTGGATAATCCCTTAAATAAATTATCATTTCCTAGAATTCTTGAATATATCGCTGAATATGGTTTTAATTCCATATATTCGCATGGAACATACATGCCTGATTGAGCACATATAATTGATATTCCTAATGCCCTTATGAAACTTGTTTTTCCAACTGCGTTTGTCCCATATAATAACATTCCATTTTTGTCACTTCCGAGTGATATATCATTTGATACATAACATTCATTTTGCTGTATTTGTTCTATCAATAAATGTCTTAATCCTATTGTTTTTACAAATGATTTATCATTATCCTTAATAACTGGTTTACTGTAATTATATGTATGTGCATTGTATACTTTACATTGTAATACGTCATATTTTGATATTAATTGAGAAAGAATTTTAATACTATCTCCATAATTTGTATTAATATCTTCTACTATTTTAATAAATACTGTGTTTATTGCATCTAATATCTTAAATTTTAAATTGAATATAGAATTGCTTGTTTTAATTATTAATGGACAATTTAATTCATAATTTTGACTTGTTGAGTTATCAAATTTGATTTCTTTCATATTCAATTCATAATTAACATCGTGTAATTTAAATGATATAATTGGGTCATGTTTGGAATTTATAATATCTTTTAATAATTTACTCCTTGTTTTTGTTATTTGAATAATATTTCCTGACTTCTCTTTAGAGTGTATTTTCAAATATTCTAAATTACTATTATATGTATTGCACATACATTTATTTATTTCTTCTTTTATTTCATTAAATAATTCTATTTTTTCTTTATAACCCTTTATCAAATCATCAAATTTGTCATTAAAACCAGATTTCACTATATTCAATCCATTTTCATTTTTTATAGATTCACTATTTATTTTAGATATTTTACAATTTTCAATATATAAATATTTATTAATGTATTTACATAGGTCATCACATATGGTTTCTAATTTGTCTTGACATATATTCATTTTTAAATAATCTATTAATTTTTCATTTTTTGATAGAGAAAATAATTCTTTTAATAACAAAGATGTTTCATATAATTTAAATATATCGCTTGGTATTGCCTTTTTTGTTATCATTTTTCTCGAAATTAATTCAATATTAAATACATTTTTT
>Ga0222715_10001578_pt1 | contig 21674 bp, 17 predicted proteins | sample C33_9DmetaG_FD_165056 | JGI IMG/M metagenome (GOLD analysis project Ga0222715, IMG submission 165056) | Estuarine water microbial communities from San Francisco Bay, California, United States - C33_9D | ecosystem: Environmental > Aquatic > Marine > Unclassified | place: USA: California... | reverse complement strand
ACGTTTACATATCTTGTAATATCAGCCTTTTGTTCGGCAGTGATCGCTATAACAGAAACAGACATTATATATTAACTCCATACCTATTTTTATCTAAATAAAATAATTACAGCATAATAGGTAATAGCTACATACAGTAATCACAAATATAGAATGGTAATAATATAGCCACTATTGCATTTTTTGTATTATTTGTTCTGGATAATTCAAGTCTTTGAGAACCCGACGAGCACCCTTTATATTAGAAATGCCCTTTTTTAGTTTATATGTATATGTATAATTGTCATTTTTATCGATTATAACATCCATTTTATAGTTTTGAACACGTTTATGGTTCTTGTATTTCTTACATATAGATGTATAATGGGTTGTCAAAATAAAATTAACATTGTTGTATTGTTGTAAATATTGTATAAACGCGTTCCCTGCATTTGAGGCCTCCACTGGGTTCGTTCCCGAATAAAGTTCGTCAAATATACAGAAATGTCGCGTATCACAGTCGGTGTCGTGAATTATATCAAGTATTTCTTTACATCTGCGCGATTCTGCTTGAAATAAACTGTCTCGACCAGACGTATCCGGAATATTTATATACGAATGAATATGTGTATATGGATTGACAAACGCCGATTTGTAAAATCCATACCCAAATTGCTGTGAGAAAATTAAATTGATGACAGTAGACTTCAAAATAGTGGTTTTGCCCGACTTATTCGGCGACGAAATAATCATATTCTTACTGAAAGTGCACGTATTACAAACTGGGTTCTCGCCACATAGGGGCGGATAGTATTGTTTGTCGAATCTGCAGTTACCGACGTCCTCGAAACTGGCGGACGACACCATTCCAGATTGAATATTGTTGTATAGACCACATAAATTGTCAATATATCCGTCAAAACCGAATGAATATGTAAGTGTGTTCTCAATTGCCGGCGATTCGTATATTTCATAATAACATTGCAATAAATGTCCAATAGATTTGAATTGGTCGAAGCACGGTTTGAAAGGTTGTATCCATTCTAATTTTGTTTTTATACATTTAATATTAGAAAGATGCTCTGAAATGTCATAATAAATGGGTTTATATGTAACTAGGTTCTCAATGTCTTGTAAATAATTCTCCATTACATTCTCAATATTACAAATGTAATTATATAATCTTCTTGTATTGATATTGACTTGTTTCACAATATTATAATAGTTCATGCAGACGCGGACATTTTGGTATATTTGAAATCCATACATACCGAGTAAAAAGACCACGTATAATAATGTCTGTAAATCCATTTTGCCAATACATGACAGTGCTTTACCTATGAAATGGTTCTTGGCTATATTTTGTAGAGTGCTTACGTATATTTGAAGTGTGATTGGAACACCTTGCACTTTTAAAATAACAAACGGAATAACCAGGAAAATAATCGGTAATAGAAAACTTACAATCGGAGAGAACACTTGTACAAACGTCATGCATTGTAGAAATGTACCAGATCGGTTCAAATGCTTCAGCATATCCCAATCTAAATAGTGATGTTTCTCAAGAAAATACGTATCTTGTTTGATGTCTTTCCATATGTTATGTATATTTTCATAGTCAACATTATATTTCAATCTATTATTTGCGAATAATTCATGGGTATTTGAGAACCTGGAAATAAGTGATTGAGAATCATCTAAAAAATGAACGCTATTTGTAAATTGTTTTGACCATTCTCGCGCCATTGTCTTTGCAAATGGGGTTTTCGGTTGAAGCAAATGACCATACATACCCAGTTCTTCTGTTGTTTCACTGTTACCCACGATGAGTTCAAGATCATTTGTCACATCTTCGCTAATAGTATGTATATGTTTTTGTTCTAAATATGAAATAGGAAGTTTGAATGTGAGTGGGATTGCAGTTTCTACGCCGCTATCTGAATTAGTTGTCTCGTTCATATAGACAATGAAAAGAGAAACAAACAAAATATATTACGCAGTTTGTATAAGGTTGGAAAATTGAATTAAAGACCTGTTATATAATTAATGCATACAGACAACGATATTATGACAATGTACACGATTGAAGACATTAATAACATTTCACTTACAAAGTATTCATATACACTGGAAGCAGGTGTTACTGATGTAATACGCAAGTTAGGTGAGGAGTTTGGCGTTTCCATTGGAGATATCCGCCCGAGACAACTGCGGTCACCCGCATCATCGCAAGATATATGGAAGAAACATGCAAGCGAACCATTCAAGGTGACGCAGTTTGACAAAAAGGAAGGACTTACAAAAAGTATTAGTGAGTTCAGACTTAATATGAATAAACTTTCGAATAAAAATTATGATTCTCTTTACGAAAAAATGATTGTACTGATAGACGAAATATTATCGGTGGAAGAGACGGAAGAAACGCCGATGGACGAACGCCACAAGCAAATTGTAAATTGTATATTTGATACAGCCAACAACAATCAGTTTTATGCTGAAATATATGCAAAACTATATAAATCTCTCATGGAAAAGTATGAATTTTGCAAAGAAATGGCCAGCACAATTATTCCGGCATATAACGAAAGTCTGCAAAACATTCGTTATATTGATCCAAATGAAGATTATGACGGGTTTTGTGCGGTGAATAAAGAAAATGAAAAGCGAAAGGCAAACTGGTCGTTCATTATTCATTTGATGAAACAAGACATTCTGGAAATCGATGACTTGGTGAAAGTATTTGACAAAATGTGTGAAATTATAGATGCACAAATGGACGACGAAAAGATGTCATCAATTACAGACGAAATAACTGCAAATATATTTGTATTAATATCATCTGCAATGGATAATATGATGCAACTTGACGTATGGGCGAATATTTATGAGCGGATTCAGGCGTATTCAAAATATAAACATAAAGACCACCCTGGATTGTCAAGCCGCACAATTTTCAAATACATGGATATTGTCGACTTGGTTAAAAAACATCCAAAGTAAAAAATACAGTATATGGCTGCAACTTTATTCGCATAATATAGTATACAACTATGGAGTCGGCTATTACAAAAGAAATAACTTATAAAAAGAGTAAACACTTGGACGACGAAGATATAGATCATTCATCGTTTGTGTATGATTACAATTTGCATAATGCAAATATTGAAATTGTATTGGGGAAAGAGAAGCATACGTATTCAAAGTATAATGTTGTATATTTCCCTATTTATTTAGTCGTTAATGAAAACATTATGGAGAAAATCGGAATATTTGAAATAGATAGCAACAACGTGATTTCGTCAATAGATGACGAAGGCGGTATTGATCTTAAGCAGGGACATCTATTATTTTTTATCGAGAAAGCTAGTCTTCATTCTATTATTGAAGAGGATAATACGGATAAAGAAGAACCGAGTGAAGAACGTAGCGAAGAACCCATCGATAATCAAGATGAGCCGCGCATGGAAGTAACTGAGTTAACCGACGACCCTACTCGCATTCATATCGATGAATTGAAAAAAACAAAGTCATCCGTTGTAGCTGAAAAAATCGTCTCAGACGGTGTAGTGAGTGTAGACAGTGGGCATAAAGAACTTCCCATTTTACCAGAAGAAAATAAAACCGATTCCGAGCGGGAAAAGGCAGATTATAAAGACTTGATCCATAACAATTGGGTTGTAAAGTTTACACATAATAATAATTATAATATATTAGATAACGAAAACGGTAACGACAGCTTATTTGCGGTATTTCGCGATTCATTGAAGGAAAAGGGTATCCATACGACAGCGGACAAATTGCGCGCAACCATATCACAAGAAGCTACTCAAGAAATATACGAAAAATATAGAACAATTTATTTGAATTATATTGCAGAAATGCAAGAAATAGACCGTAAAATGAAAACGATGAAAGCAACGAACGTAATATTGAAAAAACGTTGCAACCAAACGAAAGGAACATTGGAAAAAGAAGAACATCAAAAGTTGCTAGACGAAGCGGCTGATTTGGAAAAGAAACACGCAGAAATAATTAAATTGAAACGACACGCTCGTCAATTATATAACCAAATGGCATTTATGGATAACATACATAGCTTCCAAGAGTTTCAAGAATTCATATTATCAGGACAATACAAACCAGATGCTTGGGGAAAAGACATTTTAGAAAATGAGTTGAAAGTGAAATTGATTATATTATCGGAAGACGCATGCAAACAAGGCGACAACAGCGCGGTATTACAATGTGGAAAGAATATGATACAAAATGTGGATAAAAATGAGCCAGAGTATTATATTATCGTAACCGAAAGTAACCAGAACACATATCGAATAGTGTCATATAAGAATAAGAAATTATTGACATTCCGCGAAGTACCGTATGATATGAAGTCATTGGTTGTTAATAAGTGTTTAGAAGAAGACGCTGGAGAATATACACATATGAACGATTTTCGCAATTTCAAGACACGTTTAGGATTAGATCCAGAATTAGGACATACCCAACCAGACGAAGAAGAATACAAAAATAACGAATATTATTCAGGAGATGCGACATTAATGTTTCACGCAAAGTCTAGAGGTAAGGTTATACCGGGGAGAGGTACTGGAGAAGATATAATATCCAACCGCATATCAGAGTTCAATGATTTACATTTACACCAAGACTGGCGTAGAAAGTTGGACGATTCATGGGGAGCACCGATTACATTAGACAATAAAAAGTGGAATAGTGTATCTCATTTTGTTTTAGGTTCTCAATACAAAAAAGGATTTCCGGATTTTTATAACGAGTTTTCAATAGATAGTGATAGCAAAATGTCGTCAGATGTGGAGCTTGCGAAGTCGGCTGCAGGGAAGTCGGGAGAACACAACGGTAATGTATTGCGACCGGAAAACGTGAAGACTGATCCTGATTATTTTGAAATAGGTGTAAACATTCCGCATGATGTAGCAAGATTGAATGCATTGCGTGAAAAGTTTCATAATCATATAGAATTGCGAAGTATATTATCCAAGACTAGAGATGCGAAGCTATTACATTATGTGATTGGTGCACCCGCCGAAATAGATTTACCTTTAATGAAAGTAAGAAGCGAGGTGCGAGAACGTAGTGTCCCCGAAAATCTACAGAAAATTGATTAAAATATTGATAATCTATAACACTGCATAACTTAACAGTATTATAGATATATAATGGCATCAGCAACTATCTTCAACAACATGACAAACACCGAAAATATGAAAAAAAACACGAACGACCAGGTCCCGGTAACCAGTCGCGATTTGTATCCGTTCGTCACCCGTAAGCCAGGAAGCCTGACGACAATGGAACTGCCTGAAGCGGACTGGACCAGCATTTACATTCCCTGTATCACAAACAATTTGCGTTTGGTTCAAAACAATGGAGAAGCGTTGCACTTCTATCCAAAATATTTGAAAGGGTTTCTAGAGCAAACTCTATGCATTGGTAAGGTAAAGAGAATTGATTTCGTAGATCGTTTTCCAGAAAAGTCGCGCGTTCCAGTGAAAGGAGCATTCGTGCATTTCGAGTGTTGGTATGACACTGATATGGCACATTATATCCGCAATAGCATGAACGACGGAAATGGACGCATGAAACTATCCGAGTATACAATTGAAACAACAACAGACGCCATGTGTGCGGGCAGATTTGTTCGCTATAGGCACTCTTCTGATGATATGCCGATTGGGTTTATGGAGTTCCGCATCAATTATAAACCGATTAGTGATGTGGAAATGGACGTGAACGTTCATCAAGTCTGCGCCGAAAATCAGAAACTCAAGCTGATTGTTGCGGACCGAGACGAGGAAATCGTAAAACTAAGAAAACTTCTAGCCCGCTATGATATCGATGTGAAGGAAGAATAACTAAATATAGTGCATGTACGAACTAATAACTAAAAATATAGAAAAATTGTCCCTTTAACACAGGGTGAGAGTGTTTTTTTATCGCATTTCGTATGAAACCGCGCGAAGTGTATTTCGTAAAAATAGTGGACCATCTGCCACAATATTTTGTTTTGAGCGTATGTTTTGCAAAAGAATTGGGTCTTCGATGTGCATGAGTATCAATTCAACAAACGAAAATAATGAAGAATTGACATTTACATTTCGGTCATCGAACCGTATAGAGCGTGAATTATTGCTACACCATTGAATAAATGTGGGGAAGTTGGATATCGCTACCAGTTTAAAAAAATGGTAAGATAATATCGGAGTTTGTTCTGTGTACTCGTTTGGCACGGTTACGCGTTCTTTTCCAGCGACGATATTTAATTTGTTAAATATTTTGTAACATTGATATGTAGCAAAACAAATCTCATTTTTCATACACCTTGAGAACACGTGTAAAACTTGTTTGAAATGCGCGTTAAAAGACGGTATTAGATTGACAGAATAAAACGACACAAATAAACAGTTTATTATAGTAGCCCACGTTTCTGCATAACACTCACATAGTTTATAGTCATTGTTTGTATTGAAATAAGAATTGAGATGTTCATTCGTAATAGTATCACCGTAGCCAGAAAAGTCTAACCCGAAATAATGGAAGGATTCGTGTATGAGTGTTTTGAACCAATCTTCTTTGCGATAAATAACAATATAGTTGTTGTTTCTACATGGATATGTATACGCACTATTGATATGTTCTCTATCAATAGTATTATTAGATGTAGGTATTGTTTTATTCATATCAGTTAAAAATAAATGAAGAGTGATATTCTTCGAACAAGTAGTATTACCATATTTACGGACGACATCAAACCATATATACGCTAATCTAACAATATTATTGATGTTTTTCGTATTATAGTGATAAATATGTAACTGAACGATAGAATCGTCTAATGTAAACTGCAGTGATGACACGGCAGTATCTTTGGTTTGAATATAATCACGAATAATGGAAGGTGCTGCATCGTATATTTCATGATTAATGTCGGCATTGGGAACAGTATCTATTTTAGATAATATATAGTTTGAATTAATATTCCAAAGTGCGGAGGCAATGTGTATTCTTATCACGATTAATTTTAATAATAGAGAACTAGGTATAGTAAGAACGGTATTGTGAATGCGCGAAGATTTGGATAAACTTTTATCAATGAACGTTTGTATTTGTTGCGACTTGTTAGTTAACATAGATTGGGTTGTAATATGATGATAAAAAATACTGTAAAAAATTGATTATTTAACCGCGTATATATAACGGTTAAATAATTAAACAATAACAATGGGTGTGAAACAACTAAACCGTTTTCTCAAGGACAACTGCAGCAAGTATTCAATTGCCCACCAGCATTTATCCTTATACAAAGGAAAGCGCATGGTCATAGATACCAGTATATTCATGTACAAGTTCATAACAGAGAAGTCATTGTTAGAACAAATGTATAATCTGATATCCATATTACGGGATAATAATATTCAACCGTTGTTTGTATTTGATGGGAAACCTCCTCCAGAAAAGATGGAGATTCTAAGACAGCGGCGCGAAACTAGGTGGAATGCAAAGCAAGAGTTCAATCAATTACATGACAAATTACAGATGTTGAATACTGATAAAGATGAAACCGCTATTCGAAACAAAATGAATGCATTAGAAACAAAAATGGTAAGAATAAAAGACGACGACATTAACAAAGTGAAATCACTCATGGACGCATATGGTGTAATGTATTACGATGCAAAGGGCGAATCCGACGATGTATGTGCATTTATGGTTAAAAATGGAATAGCTGACGTATGTTTGAGCGACGATATGGATATGTTCCTGTATGGAATACCATGTATTATTAGAAACATAAGCATGTTACACCATACCGCGATTGGGTATGATTACAATAAGATCTTGGAAGAATTGGAAATGACCGACCGAGAGTTTCGCGAAATAATGATATTATCAGGTAGCGATTATGGTATGGAAGACCATACGAGCATTCATAGGACGATCGAATGGTTTTATAAATATCGTAAGCATATAACAGATGAGACGTGCGAATGCACCACATTTTATGATTGGTTGGTCGCAAATACCGAGTATGTCAATGATATAGATAAATTGAATAAAATATATGATTTATATGAATTGAAAAATACGAGTGTATTTGACGAATTGCAAAATATGGAGATAAAATTGAAAGAACCGTGTATGATAAAGCTGAAATATATTCTATATGATGTAGGATTTATATTTTAGTTGTATCAGAAATTAGATATGTAATAAAATCGGAATGAAAACAATGGTTAACAAACATGCGATTTTTTATTGTTACATCTGCCCAAATAGTATAATTCGTTTCCTTTATATTTCTGAAAAATGTTTCTTCCTCAGAAATAATTTTGTTATCAATGATAGCACTAATAAAAAATGTATATGTTGGAAAATCGCAATAAGGCGTATCATATCTCAATACTTGGTCCAAATCAGCCATTCGGTTGAGGACGTCGACGGACACTAATAATAAATTGGTAGATATCATGTTTACTTGCATCAGGTTTTTGGAAACAACCACTTCAATGCTGGCATTTCCATAATTCACTTTATGGTTTGTCAAAATACTAGATATATTGTGTTCGTTTTCTTTAGGATTTTCCATGTATTGTGTGAGTTTATCACTATTTTTTGTAATACGCCCCCAGTTATACGAAGGTTCTGGGCACACTACACCGCATACTCGTTTATCTGCTACAATTAGCTTCAAAATATCAGTTGGTTCCCATTCCACATTGGAGTCTATATATAATACGTGTGTATATTCTGGTCGATGTATAGCAAATGAAAATGCTTCATTCATAGTAGTATATTTGTTGTTTTTGAAGTCAGTACATACAATTGCGTGTTTTATATTTTTTTCTAGCAATAGCAGCTGCGTAGAAAGTAACGTCCTTACATATGATGAATGATAAGCATTGTCTATACCGGCTGTTATGATACACAGACAGATATCGTTATTTTGCTTGTAACTATCGAATAGTCGGTGAATATCTAGTTCTTGTGCAGGTTGCATGCTGTAATAATACATAGGGTATTGTTTTTATGTTAGTTTACACAATTGGACTTTTACTATCGATTATGAAAAGTATTTGAAAAAATATGAATACATAAAGAAATATTTGATTTGCTTATGTATTAGTTGTTAGGACATTTGTTATGTAATTAGGCGGTAGCCTTGACAGACTTGGCGAAGTGGTGCTTCAAGTAACGCTGAAGGTTGAAGTAGTGGAGCTCGTTCGCCTTGGGGTCCTTGTCGTAGTTGAGGAGCTTGACAAGCTTTGCATCGGGGTGGATGATACGGCCATTGTCCTTGTCCTGAAGACTGTGTGCGCGAATGTATTCGGTGATCTCCTTGCTGGCCTGAGTGCGGGACATCTCAGTTCCAATCTCCTTGCCGAGGAACTTGGCAAGCTCGTCACTGATGCGGGTGGGCATCACGAACCCAGTGGGCTTACGCTCGCTGTTAGACTTGCGCTTCTTGCCGGCAGCCTTGGCTGCGTTCTTCATCTCGCGGGTGATGGCCTTCTCAAGTGTCTTGAAGTCGGTCTTCACGTTGGAGAAGAGGGCAGTAAGCTGCTGAAGCTTGGCGGAGAACTCAGTCATCTTAAGGGCAGTAGATGGCTGCTCAACGGGCTCGGCGACGGTGACCTCGTTGACGGGCTCGGCCTTGGCAGGAGCCTCCTTGGGGGCTTCCTTGGGGGCAGACTTGGTAGTCTTCTTGGTGGGCTTGGGGGTAGTTGCTTTTTCGGATGACTTGGACGCTCTAACCATTCTTGGTAATATACATAGTAATAGGGGTTCTTTTTAAGTGTTTTACACCCATTATATATATTATTGAGTATTGTAAGGTCATGTATGGTAATATAATTGAGTTCAAATTACCAAAATGTTTTAGGAAGACTATGCCACCGATTCATACAGCCACGGAAGAACTTCTCTAGCGGGTTGTGAGACCAGAGTAAGTGCGGATAATGCATGCATTGTTCCAATTTTTCGTATTTCAATATCAATTCCACAATACACAAAGTTCTCAAGAACAATAAGACACATTTTTTGTGCATTATCATATGTGATATCATTTACAGACCGAGATCGTTCTACTATACCATCAAACGGATTATAAAACGGACAAATACGTCTTTGTAAATCATATGGTATTCGAGAACTAAAGTTCCATGTTTCATATAACATACGGTATAACATAATATATTGTCTTCGGGTAAGCTCATTGAACCATTCTGCATTCGTATAATTACCAAGTGAATCTATTTCCATAAATAAGTTTTGCACACGGGTTTCAACGTTTTCTTCTCTCATGCGAGAAATGCGGTTTAGTTGATCTAATTGACCACTGTTTTGTATGGCGGTATAATTAACGCGTGGGCGGTACTGATTGAAGTTACTCACAATAACACGGGGTCTGGGGCGAGCATATTGTCTAAATCTTACGGTTCTTGATACGTAGATTTCGTTGTCTTTACGGAACTCACTGTGTATGATACATGTAATGTTGTATGTTAATATGATATCATTTGTCACCTTTTTGCAAATGACTGCGCGGGTATATGGGTTCATAATTTCACTATTATGACTGTTTTTAAGAATGCCGATTAATGTTGATATATCAAACCCGTATATTTGACCCTTATCGTCATAACTATAAAATTGAACGTGTTCTATTTCATCGAGCGGCTCTAGTGTAACCGGGTCAGTAGCATTCACACAGATTTCTCGGTTAGATGAAGCAGGACCTCGCTTTCTAAAGAATATTCGGCCCATATGTTTTCTATAACAATGTTGAACCTTTATTGCGCCGGATATTTGTTTCATGTGTTCATTTATTCTTGTGACGAGAACCCCCTTTGTTCCAGATATTCGCAGCCCCTCTTTGCGGCATATATCTTTTAGTTCGGGTATTTTGTATTTTGAAATGACTATATTCTCTTGTAAATATGACGCATATGAGAACTCTGGTTGTGCGATCTTTGCATATTTTCGTTTCTTTGGTGGCTTATTATCCGTATTGTGAGTAGCGATTTCATTTTCCATATACAATATCCGAATATAACTCCAAATGAATATACCGTATATAAACTTTTATGTCATTTTCCTAAACCTTCTTATTTGTATGCAGAGAATATTTACGTATATATGTCGTGAGAACACGATGTTAGCTAATACTTTAGAAAATTGATTTAAAGACGTGGCTATAGTATAACTCATAACCAGCAGCACAGATATATACAATGTCGTCTTCTACTCTCGTCCTCGAATCAACCAACTGGGAGCCTTCCAGCATTCGCTACATGCAGCCTCGTGTAAACGACCGCGGTGGAAAGTCTATCAGCATTATCAGCACCCAATCGAACCGTTCGCTTCATGTGTCTACTCCTCTTCTCATGACGTGGGGTATTTCAGATTATGTGAACGATCAGGGCGAATCAGACGGTAAGTTTAGCATGTCCCTTGTATTCCCTAATGAAGATTATTCCACAGTCGCTTCTCGTGACTTTCTAGATAGATTGAAAAAGTTTGAAAATCAGATCCTGGACGATGCTGTTAAATACAGTGAAGTCTGGTTTGGTGAAGAAATGTCTCGCGAAGTAGCAAAGCATACATTCTTTCCCTTCTTGAAATATTCTAAGGATAAGCTTACCAAGAAGGTAGACTATTCAAGACCTCCCACTCTTCGTGCAAAGGTTCCTTGCTACAACAATAAGTGGTCGGTTGAAGTATATGATACCCAAGGTGAGCGTCTATTCCCTTGCGAAAATGAAAATATGTCCCCTCTTGATTTTGTCCCCAAGAAGAGCAACGTCGCATGTGTCCTTCAGTGCGGAGGACTTTGGTTCGGCGGTAAAGGTTGGGGTATCACATGGAAGCTCAACCAATGTGTTGTGAAGCCATCAGAAATCCAGAGTGTGTTTGGTAAGTGTCACATTCAGTTGTCAAGTGAAGACATCAAGACAATGAGCGCTCCTCTTGTTACCGCTGACGACGCATCTGATGATGAGAAGCCAATTGAACAACCAGTAAAGGTTGAGACCGCAGTGGAAGATAGCGACGAGGAGGAAGAGCCCGAGCCTGAGCCTGAGCCGGAGCCAAAGCCCGAGCCAGTCAAGAAGAAGGTTGTCAAGAAGAAGACAGTCAAGAAAGCCGCCGCATAGAATGAGTAATATTAGAATATTAGACATTCAGTAGTTAGGATATTATTTTAACCCGTATATAAACAAACCCTTTTTTTGCGTTGTTGTAAATATGCTTCGTGTCAATTATTGGAATACCCATATTTTGAAATATGAGTATTTGCTCTTTTTTCATATATAATGAACTTACTCGAATACGGATACCAGGTATCTCGTCGACAGTAAGTATTTCTTCATTCCATATTTCTGATAATTCAAATACTTTTTCCAAGTGGATATTGTTGTATTCATCAATATGCATGTTGTTTGGTAGGGTTGGAAAGCACTTGACAATAAGATCGCCACCACTCGTATCATATACAAGTTCTTCGTGCCACAGTGGTATTACAAAGCCATCGTTATTATGTGATAATTTGTATAAATTACTGTCCAAGAGGTCTTGCAATGAAGGGTTCAAAATAACACATTCGTCCTTACTATGCTTCGACAGTATAATATCGTTTAATTTGTTTGCAAACTCCTGACTAATATGAAACGTTTCACGGTGTTTGCATAAAAGGTTGTATATTTTCAACAACATGGTTTTTTCTAGCCCCTCCAATGCAGATAATGCTTTCGTCTCACACAATGATGTAATTTTTCGGAAAATAGCACATAATATAATATTATCGGTTTCGCCATTTAATAACGACGTCAAACAATTATACAATACACTGGAATAATTCATTTCGGTTCGCGCGTCATCGGCATATCCTTCATGTTGTAATAAAAACTCATATGAATCGTGTACTTCTTGAAACAGCTCCGCTGCATTTACACACTTGTTCTTGTCGGGGTGATATTCGAGCGCTTTCAGTTTATATTTTTTACGTATTAATTCTTCAAATACTTTTTCCGATGGATCTATGTCTAGAACTTTACATGCTTTACTATAATTCATTATACCCCTGCAGTTTATTTACCATATACAGTAATATACTCTCTAAATGATATATGGGTCGATAGTTATTGTTATAATATTTGAAAAAGGGGTATGTTTGTTGCATAATATCAGTTATTCCGTCTGCATTCAGTAACTTGTTCTCGGTAATATGAGTTATAATATACAAAATTACTTCATGAATATCCAAGTGATATGTTAAAATGTTATATATGTCGTCTCGAAACGCCATAAAATTAAACGGGGCATTTGCGTGTATAGAATGCACTTTTCGTAGAACTTGATCACATACTATATTAAATATGTCATTCGGTAATACTTGGGTTTGAAGTTCACCATTCACCTCCCTAACCAACAATGGAAATGAACGGGTCTCTTTGACATTTGTAATTTCACATGGTGATATTGTGCTGAATATATAATCAATGTCACTGTTATCCGATACACTATAATCCGATACACTATAATCGGCTTCATTATTATCGGTTTGTATTTTATTTTTTGAATGTGCAATTCTCTCTACAAACGTTTCGGGGGCATTTGTATCACTGTATAGATTATCGTTATTCTTAGTTATATGAATATAGTCAGTTTTCGATGGACGCTTTACATTCAACACCGAGAATGCATGCCGTATGTTGTTTGGTATAAAACTAATATGTTCTGTTATTATGAAAAATATTATACGGATATTGGTTTGTGAATGATTGTAATGCTGTATGTAACTATAAAATGTTTCTAACAACTCGGAATGTATCATATGAAAGTTTTTACACACAATAATCCCAACTTTACTCTGTTTCACATTGACAATATCTATAATTTGCGAAAATATTTCGTTCCACAGCTGTTTTGAATTGCATCCCAACATAGCCATATCTATTTCATAATGTATATCACTTATACGATATTTGTATTGTTGCTTGTCTGTAATCGCGGTGATACGTTTATCATATTTTAATTCGCTTTGACTATATTTATTTATAATGCGGAGAACCTGAGTATATTTTCCAGTCCCAGATGCACCATAAATCATGAGATTATTCAAATAATGTATGTCTTCAGGTAAATTGTCGATAAAACCATCTATTTCAGGATGCATATTATATGTAGTTGCTGCCTGAACGTAGTCTTCATAACTTGTTTCGTAATATTTCATATATGTAGTATAGAGAACATACCACATATATTTATGTGTTTTTGAACGTAATCTTATTTTGTTGTTGCAAAACGAGGCAAATCTAAAAATCCAATCGAGTCTGCGTACATATGGTTTGCCTTGGTAAGAGTGTATAGTGATAAACAGATGAATACTATTTTGATTCCGGTTCTTATATTAGACGCGGGTTCTGTGTTGGTCATATAGCTCTTGAAAAATATATACGGTAATACCACGATTGCTGATAATATAATATTCACAATCAACTCAAATACATGGCCGTAAAAACTATCCGCATATTTCTTTGGCAATCTTAGTTCTTCTCCGGTTCTCATACCTTGTGTTTGAAATGTTGTAGAAATAGGTATTATCATAGTGCTGAATGCAAGCGCAAATAACACAAGTGATATTATAATACAAGCATGTGGGAAATATGTGAGAACATTTCCGCGAGTAATGGAAAAGAAACTGCCTATAACCGATAAAATCCATAATCCATTTATATTGGGCATTAAATATGTCATTATTGCTTGTAGTCCCAAGAACCCGTATAGCCTTACAAATAATATTCCTTCACTTATTTTTGCAATGCCAAACGACGTAATCACATTTATTAACGCAATTATCATTAATGATGGAAAGAATAGAGAACGTAGTTGTAACAAGTTGAAAAATAAAACATATAATCCCACGATAATAAATGAAATCCCTTTATCGGTTGAGAATGCATCAACTAAAGCCTTTATTATTGATTCCATTGTTATAATAACATTATATTTTCTTATGTGAACTCGATGTTGTATGTATCTTGTAGCCATGTTAACATATCATCTTCAGAACTATTCAAAAACCCATGCGGACATTTCTTAATATTAAAAAAAGATGGCTTTTTCATTTTTGGAGTTTGGTGAAACACATAGGCTCCATGTTTACCGCGTCGTACCGATGTATACGCATTCAGTTCACGTAAAATATTCATATGTTTGGGTTTTTCCATTAGTGATATAACGTCTTCTTTGTCATACTCATCAAACTCTTTATTGATAGTTTTCATTGAGAACGTATTTCCATCGTAACTTGCATAAATACCATATGGACCACGTTTTAATAATATAGGTTTATCCTTATGTTCTCCCAATGAACGTTCTACATAGTCTCGTAATTCTTCTACACTATACTTTCCCTCTTTCATACGGGCGAAATCAACATTTATACTTTTTTTTACGGGTATATATTCAATATTTCCGGTTTCAGTTGTATGCTGTATAACTGGACCATACTTTTCGATCATGTAAATGTATCCGGGTTCGATAGGATACGTTTGTTTGGTGAGGTTATTCAAGTCAGCAGACATAAGTTTGATATCTTGATAGCAGTTTCTACATAAGTCTTGCCACTTTGTATCGGAATTATTGACAATATCGTCTAGTTTATCTTCCATGGTTCTCGTATAGTCATATGAAAATAGATTTTCAAAATGAGAAACTAGAAACTCCAGTGCCAATGCCCCTACGTCTTGTATTACCAATTTGTTCTTTTCGTTACCGAATACCTTTTCAGTAGTGTTTTTTTCTATTTGAGAACCACTTAATTTGTATTCGTTACAATTATGCGTTTCCCCTTTAATATCAGTAACAAGAACATAGCCTCGCTCCTTGATTGTCTCTACGATGCTCGCAAACGTAGACGGGCGTCCAATGCCTAACTCTTCTAACTTACGTATCAAACTAGACTCAGTATAATGTTTGTGCCCGGTATGAACGACCACCTCACTATTAATGCTGTGGTATTGGAGGGCATTGTCTGCATCAGCAACACTTCTATAGAACAAAAGCGTAGCGTTTACATCTTCGTCATCTTTTTCAAATACTTTTCTCCATCCGATAAATACTGGCACATTTACAATATTTGTATATTGTGTGTTTTCTGGTGCAGAAATGGTAATCTTATGTGACTTGTAACTAGCATCCGACATACAACTTTCGACAGTGTTTTTCCATATTAGATTATACAATGTTTGTAGTCTAGTATCATTACACGATCCAATGTCTCTTATTTTGATACTAGTTACACGTATTGCTTCATGCGGATTATTTTCATTTGATAGTTTAAGTTTTTCATCATTTCTTACGTATGAAGGAGAACCATATTCGGATATTATATATTCTTTTGCAGATTTTAAAAAGGTTTCGCTGTATTTTGTGCTTTCGGTTCTCATATATGTAATAAAACCATCTTGATATAATCGCTGACACACTTGCATTGTTGCGCTAGGTGAATATCCTAGTGTATTATTTGCAGTTTGTAGCAAGCGCGATGTGTGGAATGGAACTGGAGCAGACTTGATAAGGTCTTTCGGTTCTTGTAATTGTAATTTGTGAATATGTTTCTTTGATTTTTCTAGATGATTGAGAACCTGTTCTTCAGTTTTCATCTCTTTTGATAGCGAAAATGTAATCCGTTTTGTAAAAAACGTACCAGTTATTTTATGTGTTGCTTCTATTTCACGGACCTGCTTCTCATTATCATATACCAATCGCAATGCCGGGGTTTGACATCTACCAGCAGATAACGAGTTCTCCTTGTTGCGATATATATATTTCCATAAATAAGGTGATATTTTATATCCAACGATAACGTCGAGAACCTGACGGGCATGCTGTGCGTTTACTAATTTCATATTTATGCGAACGGGATGAACAATTGCAGTTTCAAGCGCGGGTTTGGTCACTTCGTGAAATATTATACGCTTGGTGTTCTCAATTGATAGACCAAATATATCACAAATATGCCATGCTATCGCTTCGCCTTCTCTGTCATCGTCAGAACCCAAAAATATACAATCTGGGGAGAACTTTTCAATGACAGCACCTAATATTTTTATATGAGCTTTCTTTTCCGATATTTCAGAAAAAGTGGGCTTAAACGTGCTTTTCGTATCTACCGACCGTAACCCGTTCAAACAACGTAAATGACCTTTCGTTGCTACACAACAGTAATTTACTCCAAGATATGTTTCTATTTTACTACACTTCGACGGCGATTCTACAATAATTAAATATTTTGCCGTAGTTAGATTATGACTATACACACTTGTCGGTTTATTTGCATATGTTGTCTTTTTCGCATACTTATATTTTGGCGGCATATAACAGTACTAACAAATAGTCTCTAAATGTATAATTGTAAATGTAATAGATACTGTCGCTCATATAATATAGCTTAGTCATGAAACGTATTAAATTAATCGTAGAAAACCGACAATATACATCATGGAAGTTTTGCGACCCATTAGACTTTTCTACGATTTCAATTGATGAAACCCACGCATTGAAAATGATTGACCCACTGAAAGAAAAACATTTTATGGATGATGTATTTGAAATACGTGATATCGGAACACCTACCGAGAATATTTCATTCATACACTCCATGATCCGGTCGGGTATAACGATTGCGGGTATTCTACAATTAGATAACAATAGAACATATGGTAGAGATGTGAAAAACCGACTGCTATATAAATGTATACCTGATGATATTCATTTACCACACTTTTTAGTTCCATACGATATCAAGCAAAAGTTCTCAAAAGCACACAAAAATAAATATATTGTGTTTTCGTTTTCAAGTTGGGATAAGGTTCATCCTATCGGAATTATTCGCGAAACATTGGGAGACGTAGACAACTTGGACATGTTCTACGAATATCAGTTATATTGTAAGCGGGTTCATGTGTCATTGACCGAGTTTTCAAATAAAACACGAGTATCATTGAGAGAAAAGACAAACGACGATTATATCAAGCAAATTGAAAATAATCCAAAGTTCAATATTATCGATAGACGTTCCGATTACGTATTCACCGTTGACCCAAAGAACAGTGGGGATTTGGACGACGGACTTAGTATTATAGAAATGTATAATGATTTGGGCGAACAAATCGGTTGGAAAGTATCGGTCTATATTGCAAACATATACGTGTGGCTCGAGACGCTTGGTTTATGGAATGCATTCAGTAAGAGAGTGTCTAGTATATATTTACCAGACCGAAAGCGACCTATGTTACCAACTGTATTGTCTGACAATTTATGTAGTCTCAGACAAAATACTGACCGGTTTGTTGTAGCGACTGATTTCTTTTTTGATTGTAATGGGGCAATGAATGGAAATATTCAATACCATAACGCAGTCATTCATGTTTCACATAATTATGCTTACGAAGAAAGTAAAATGACAAAGTACGATGTTTGTTATAAGAAATTGTTTGCATTGTCTGAACTCATGGATAAAAGCGTTCGTAATAGTCACGATTTGGTGTCATTTTGGATGGTGCAATTGAACGCGTATACTGGATTATCAATGATGGGATTGAAAACAGGCATTTTTCGGTCTGTTACATTCAATGTTAATGAAAAAAATACTGTATTGGACGATGACATTACCGAGGACTGCGCACGGATTATACGAACATGGAATAATACTACAGGGCATTATTTAATGTTTGACGATAAAACCGACTTGAACCACGAACTTATGAATATAACATCATTCAAAAAAAATAGTATTGCTACTAACAAAATAAAGGCGTATATACATATTTCCAGTCCGATTCGTAGGTTAGTTGATTTATTGAACCAAATGATATTACTCGATACGCAGAAAATGATAACTGAACGAAGCGACGATGCAACCAACTTCTATAACGGGTGGATAGAACAATTGGAATATATCAACCGTTCTATGAGATTAATACGTAAAGTGCAAGTCGACTGTGAAGTAGTTCGGAGATGCTTTGACGATGATACCATTACGCGCGACTTACATAGAGGTATAGTGTTTGATAAGATCGTGAAAAATAATGGTCTGATTTGTTATATGGTATATTTGGAAGATATAAAATTGTTGTCGCGAATAACGACTACGATAGATATGCCGAACAACACATATGCAACATTTAACGTGTTTCTATTTGAAGACGAAGATAAGGTGAGACGTAAGATTAGACTGTCTCTAATATAATGGTTGCATGTCTGCCAAAAAGAATCTTGTAAAACGACTTATAAAGATTATCGTTTAGTATTGTATAACGTATAGTTGATTATGTTGAGTTTTTTAGTGTGTGCAATGCTTAGTGTTTCTTCTGCAAGCTTAGCAGAACGTTTTGAGTCGTGGGTTGAAGAGTTTGAAATGCGTTTTGATAATGGTGAGCATAGAAAGAACGTGTTCTCGAAATGGCTATCCAATGACCGTTTTATTGAGATGGTAAATGCTGGAAACCGAACGTATTCTTTGGGGCATAATCATTTTTCAGGTATGGACGTTGATGACTTCCGTGAGTATTTGAACCGTTCGGGTGCTATGTCTGGTGATGTAGAATCGTCCAACGAGCACGTAGTTGGTGCGAGCAGCCCAGATGCGGTTGACTGGGTTTCGAAGGGCGCGGTCACCCCTGTGAAGGACCAAGGACAATGTGGTTCGTGCTGGAGTTTCTCCACTACTGGAGCACTCGAGGGTGCTTATTACATCAAGTACCATGACCTTGTTTCATTTTCTGAGCAACAGTTGGTTGATTGTGATACGTTTTCTAACGGTGGACGCGACCACGGTTGCAATGGTGGATTGATGGATAATGCGTTTAACTGGATCGATAAGAACGGCGGTCTTTGCACAGAGCAGGATTATCCGTATGTGTCTGGAACCACGATGACTTCGGGTAGCTGCAGTGATACTTGTGAGTTGGTTGATAACAGTAAGGTCCATAGCCATGTAGATGTTAAGCCTTCTGATAGTTCTATGATGTCCGCTCTTGCGCAACAGCCAGTTTCAATTGCAATCCAGGCCGATCAGCGTGAGTTCCAACTATACAAGTCTGGTGTATTTACTGAGGCATGTGGTACAAACCTAGATCATGGTGTTCTAGCTGTCGGGTATGGCTCCATGAATGGTGAGGATTATTATAGAGTGAAGAACTCATGGAGTTCGACATGGGGAGATAAGGGATACATTTATCTGGGAAGAGGCAGTCAGTATAATAATGGAAAAGGTCAGTGTGGTATGTTGATGCAAGCCAGTTACCCGGTTCTATAAAAAAACCATTTGATGAAAATGTGTAAGAATAAATATTTTTATGCATTTTCAGATTTCGTCGATGTCTATTTCGTCTTCTTCGTCCTCTAAATCCTCTATTCTCATGGGTTTTACATCTGGTTCAATTGTGATACCCGAATCATCCGCGTATTCTATCATATTATCTAAACCCGATTCAGAATTGTTTATAATTGTTTGGAATAAAGTAAAATGAAATAATTGAATGATGGACTGTGTAATATTAGGATTAAAAACGTGAAGAAGGTCAGTATTTTTGAAAGGATTTTCCCAATGTCTAATGCCAACGAGAATAATAGAATGAGTGTGAATAAGATTGTATCGTTTGTGTCTGCCTGAGAATTTTTTGCGAATATGGGCGTAAAGAGAAAGGTTATTGTGTGTGATAATTTTGCAAATGCCGTTGCCGTAGTAATGAGTAACGATAGCGAAAAGCTCGTGTTCGTTTTGTGGAGTGCGAAGCTTGTTGATGTTGTTGTTGTTGTAGGAAGGACTGACATGCTTGCGAGCAATAGACTTGTGTCGTGTTCCGCCGGTAATATTTTTGACCATGGTGTATGTGTATGTGTATGTGTATGTATATTGTATTGGTATAAAAAATCAATTTTCTAAAAAAAGGTTTTAATATTTTAAACAATAAGGTAATAAGTTAAGCAATAACCGGGTTATTCTGAGTGGTATTGGTAGTGTTAGTGATAAAGGTGTTGTTATTGGGGTCAAACTTGCCGATCAGGTGATGTTGGGTGTAATGATAAAGATTGTCGTCAGCATCTTTTAGATACTTGATGTTGTCAATCGTAACAGGAGAGGCCTGCAACTCCTCGTCTGATTCATATCCTTCCTCAGTAAGCTCTAGATTCGTTTCTTTTGTATTGGATTGAGCACTAGTAATAGCTAATTCGAGTATCGTCTCAGTGAGATTTTTCTTACCATTTTTGGCGTTGTTCGTGACCTTTTTCTCAGCCTTCTTGGCATCTTTATTGGCGGCATTCTCGGCCTTCTTGGCTTCCTTCTTGGCTTCCTTCTTGGCTGCAGTCTCGGCCTTCTTGGCTTCCTTCTTTGCAACCTTCTCGGCCTCCTTCTCGGCCTTCTTGGCGGCCTTCTTGGCCTCCTTCTCGGCCTCCTTCTCGGCCTTCTTTGCTTCCTTCTCGGCCTTCTTTGCTTCCTTCTTGGCCTCCGCTTTGGCAAGTTTTACCTCGGGGGTGCGTGCAAGATCTCTAGCCACTCTCTTGGCTTCAGCCTCAAGCTTCTTAGCAGCCTTTGCCTCTTCGGCCGCGACCTTCTTGGCAGCCTTGGCTTCTTCGGCCGCGACCTTCTTGGC